>Ga0307374_10000377_pt1 | contig 85793 bp, 76 predicted proteins | sample OX3MG_FD_202532 | JGI IMG/M metagenome (GOLD analysis project Ga0307374, IMG submission 202532) | Soil microbial communities from Risofladan, Vaasa, Finland - OX-3 | ecosystem: Environmental > Terrestrial > Soil > Coastal area > Acid sulfate soil | place: Finland: Risofladan, Vaasa | collected... | reverse complement strand
TCAGGACGCCAACGTCATCACCTACCGGTCGAAGTCGGCCATCCGCGACATCGGCAAGGCCCTCGGGCATTCCGTGGAAGAGGTCGACGGGTGGTCGAAGTCGGTGCAGCGGGGTGAGCCGGTCGGCGATCGTGACGATCTCCCCCGGCTGGTCCGGGACCTGGCCGGCGAGGTGGTCGACTTCCCCCGGCATCTGGGCATCCACTCGGGGGGCATGGTCATCTGCGATCGCCCGGTGGTGGAGATCTGCCCGGTGGAATGGGGCCGGATGCCGGGCCGCAGCGTGCTCCAGTGGGACAAGGACGACTGTGCCGCCGCCGGGCTGGTCAAGTTCGACCTCCTGGGACTGGGCATGCTCACCGCCCTCCACCACATGGTCGACCTGGTGCGCGAGTACCACGGGGTCGAGATCGACCTGGCCCGCCTCGGCCAGGAGGACGAGGTCTACGACCTGTTGTGCCGGGCCGACACCGTCGGGGTGTTCCAGGTGGAGTCCCGGGCCCAGATGGGCACCCTTCCCCGGGTGCAGCCCCGGTGCTTCTACGACCTGGCCATCGAGGTCGCCCTCATCCGACCCGGGCCGATCCAGGGGAATGCCGTGCACCCCTACATCCGGCGACGGAACGGGACCGAGCCCATCACCTATCTGCATCCGTTGCTGGAGCCGTCGCTGAAGCGGACCCTCGGCGTCCCCCTGTTTCAGGAGCAGTTGATGCAGATCTCCATCGACGTGGCCGGTTTCTCCCCCGCCGAGTCCGACGAGCTGCGCCAAGCCATGAGCGCCAAACGGTCGGGGGAGCGGATGGAGCGGCTCCGCGGCCGCCTCTTCGCCGGCATGGCTGCCCGGGACGTCGGGGTGGACGTGGCCGAGCAGGTCTTTGCCGCGCTGGCCGCCTTCGCCAACTTCGGCTTCCCCGAGAGCCACTCGGTGGCGTTCGCCTATCTGGTGTACTCCAGCGCCTGGTGCAAGGTGCACTACCCGGCCGCGTTCACCGCCGGGTTGTTGAACGCCCAGCCCATGGGGTTCTGGTCGCCCCAGAGCCTGATCGCCGACGCCAAGCGGCACGGGGTGGAGATCCGCCGTCCCGATGTGAATACCAGCCGGGCCGGGGCCTGGCTCGAGGACGGTGCCGAGGGCGACCGGGAGACCCCGGCGATCCGGCTCGGGTTGTCATCGGTACGGGGCATCGGTGACGAGACGGCGGAGAGGATCGCCGACGGCCAGCCGTGGTCGGGGATGGAGGACCTGGTGCGCCGGGCCGGGGTCAGCCGGGCCCAGCTGGAGACCCTGGCCACCGCCGGGGCCCTCGACAGCCTCTCCATCGACCGTCCCGGCCACTCGTCGGGAGACTCCCACGCCGGCGCCAACGCCGCGGCCGACGGCACCGACGGCAGCTCCGCAAACGGAAACGGGCAGGGCACCTGGGGCCGGAACCGGCGATCGCTGGTGTGGACGGCGGGGGCGGCGGCCCAGGCCACCGCCGACCGGCTCCCGGGGGTGGTCACCGGATCGGAGCCGCCACCGCTCCCGGCCCCCACCCCCTTCGAGGCCGTGGCCGACGACCTGTGGTCGCTGGGCATGGCCCCGGACACCACCGCCATGGAGCTGATGCGGTCCAGGCTCGACGTCCTGGGGGTGACCCGGACGGACAAGCTGGACGCCACCCCGGCCGGCAGCCGGATCACCGTGGGCGGGGTGGTGACCCACCGGCAGCAACCCGAGAGCGCCCACGGCGCGGTCTTTCTGAACCTCGAAGACGAGACCGGGATGGTCAACGTGGTGTGCTCCCGGGGAGCGTGGGTCCGCTGGAAGTCCGTCGCCCGCTCATCCCGTGGGCTTCTGGTGCGGGGCCGGCTCGAGCGGTCCGAGGGGGCGACCAACCTCATCGCCGAGAGGATCGACGCCATCGAGCTGGGCCCGGTCCCGGCGTCACGGGATTTCCGGTAAGCGCCCGTGCCGGGACCATCCAACCCCGTCGTGCTCCGCGGAAAACCCGTACCTGGTCGAAAAATCTACATTATACGTAGCTAGATCTAAGCGCTATAATTTGGCGATAGTGGCTACCGAAACCACCACCATCCGAGTGACCCGAGCGACCCGCGACCTGCTCGCCGAGCAAGCGAGCGAGCGCGGAGTATCGCTGGCGGCCATGCTCGGGGAGATCGCCGAGGAGCATCGACGCGACGCCATATGGCGTTCGGAGCGCGAGGCCAGCCGCCTCGATGCGGAGAATCCCGACGCTCGGACCGAAAACCGGGAATGGGAGGCCACCCTCGACGATGGCCTCAACTGACACCCCGGGTCGCCGGGAGATCTGGCTCGTCGCGCTGGGCGCCGGACAAGCCGGCGAGCCGGCCAAGACCCGTCCTGGCGTCGTCGTCTCCCGGAACGAACTGAGCACCGGAGCTCCATCGGACCTGATCGTCGTCGTCCCGCTCTCGAGCTCCGCCGCCCCCTCGGGGCTCCGTGTCGAAGTCGCGCCGATCGCCGGCATCGATCGCCCCAGCCTCGCCATGTGCCGGGCCGTCAGATCCGTCGTGTCCTCCCGTTTCGTACGCCGGATTGGAATGGTCGACCCGGTCGCGATGGAAAATATTGAAGCGGCCCTCGCACTGATCCTGGGTCTGGATGACCGATCGGTGCCCGGATGACCGCTTGTCGATCAGGAGCCATCCGTGATCAACCGATGGGGGTCTGACCAGAAATACCTGTGCCCGACCGCTGTCCCGCCTCCGGGGAATGGACCGCGCCGCGTGGTTTCCACTCTGGTGCCCCCTCGGGAGTCATAGAAGCTCTGCGCCGCCGCATTCTGGTCAAGGACCCATAGGTGGAGAGGCTGCGAAGGCCGGGTTCGAACGAGCGCCTGGGCTGCCTCCGAAAGCAGCCGCGTGCCGATCCCCATCCCCTTCAGATCGCTTCTGACGTGCAGATTCTCAAGAAGGGCGCCCCATGTCGGATCGTGACCAAAGATCGTGTGAGCAAATCCGATGACGTCGCCGTCCACGTCGGCGCAGACGGTGTGCAGATTCACGCGGGGAGGTGTCAGGCGATCCGTCCAGACTTCTCGTCGCTCCGCAACAACGTCGCCGTCGAGGTAAGAGTCGAGGTAGGCGCCTCGATAGTGACGACGCCAACTGTCAGCGTGCAGGAGCGCAATGGCACGGGCATCACACCCTGTCGCCTCCCGGTACTGCACAACCGGAGCCGGTTCGAGCCGGCGACAGCCTGATCTCGGCGTCATAGCGGCCTCCTCATCGATCCTGGCGTTGGCACCGCGCCGAAGCCGGCTGCCGGACCGTCGATGGGCCAGGTCCCTCGGGTCACTCTGGATGAACAGGGCGTACGTTATCCGTGATCGATGGGCGATTCCAACGGCAAGAGGTACGCCCGTCCTGACCCCGGCCGTGCTGGGGAGGGCCAAGAGCGCGGGTGGGCTGACCCGCCGACGGCCGATCGGACCGATCCGTCACATTTTGCTGTCCTGCGGGGTCATAGCCGTTGGAAACCCCGAAACCTCAAGGAGATCACGATGGACGCTCGAATCGACTTCTCCGGCAATGCCATTGCTGGAAACTTCGCCAAGTACATCAACTCATCCGGCGCGGTCCTGACCGGCTCGACCTTGCCTGACGTGACCCAAGAGCTGGTCAAGATCCGGGCCAGCCAGATCAACGGCTGCTCCGGCTGCCTGGACATGCACACCAAGGACGCCGAGCATCGGGGGGAGAGCTCGGTGCGACTCAACCTGGTCGCCGCCTGGCGAGAGGCGACCGTCTTCACCGAGGCTGAGAGGGCTGCGCTCGAGCTGACCGAGCAGGGCACCCGGCTGGCTGATGGCGGCGGCGTCTCCGACCAAGCCTGGGCCAACGCGGCCAAGCACTACGACGATGAGCAGCTCGGCGCACTGGTCTGCCTCATCGCCCTCATCAACCTCTACAACCGCCTCAACGTCATCACCCGGCAGCCCGCCGGTGACTACACGCCCGGCCAGTGGGGATGAGGGTCGAGTAGATCGATCAGCCATCTTGGTCCAGCCACCTCCGCCCCCAGGGCCTCGGCCCGTTGGCACAACGCGCGATCCGCTGACACCAGTGTCACCTGACCGGTCGCATCGGTGGCGACCGCGAGGAGCGTGTCGTCACCGCTGCCGGGAGCATGAACAACGGTGACACCGTCGGCCACGCCCGGCTCGACGCCACCGCGAGCTTTTCCTTCGAGGACCACGACGACGGGTTGAGCCAGTCGTCCCGCCCCCGCCAAAGCCCGAACTCGCTCCACGAACGTTCGCGCGGCTCCGGGCCGATCTCGCCACCAGCCGTTCGGACGTGACCCGATCACATTTGCCGCATCGATGAGAAGCACCGCTCAAGTCTGACCGGCCCGGCGGGGCCACAGAGATCTCAAGCGCCTCACGTTGACGCTGCCCCATTCCTGTCGGGTAATTGCCCGATCCGACGTCAATCGACGGTCAGCCCCTCGACCGGCGCACCAGCTTGCTCAACCGGGCCACCAACACTTCGAGCGCCAACTCGCCCGACAGCGCGGTGGCACCCCGGAGATCGAGGTCGGCGTCAGCCAACAGCTGCACCGCCCGGGCGATGCCGGCGGTGCCCAACCTTCGGCTCTGGGCCAACGCCTTCTTGGCCATGAACGAGCTCTGGACCCCGAGAGCCACCGCCCCCTCCTCGGGAGAGGTGATACCCGACCCGTCCAGCCGCAACATGGCCCGGAAGTGACGGTGCAGCACGCTCATCACCACCAACGGATGAGACCCCGGGGCCGAGAGCATCCGGTGAAGTACCCCGATCGCCTTGGCCGTGTCCCCGGCATCCAGCGCGTCGGTGAGGTCCCAGGGCAGGACCGATCCTGCCGACCCCAAGAACGGCTCGAGGTCACCGAGCGACACCGCCGCGCCCTCGCCGTAGGCAGAAGCCAGCGACTCGAGCAACCCGGACAGGCGGCCCATGTCCTCCCCCAGATGCTCGGCCAGCCGGGCGGTGGCCGGGCGATCGAGCCTCACCGGGGCGTCCTTGAGATGGGTCTCCAGCCACTGGGTCCTGGCCCTGCCCCTCCCGACCGCGGTGTCCACCACCTCACCGAGTGCGCCGACCCGTTTGGTCAGCGCCGTCGGGACGGCGCCGCCGCCGCCCATCAGGACCAGCGCGGTGGTGGGGAGCGGATCGTCGAGATAGGTCAACAGTCGCTTGCCGTCGGCGGCCGACAGCTGTCCGGCATCCCGGAGGACCACCACCCGACGCTCCACCAGAAACGGCGGGGTGGTGCAGGCGTCGATCAGCGCGCCGATGTCCAGATCGTCAGCGGACGGCCCGCCGAACTCCTCGACCATCAGGGTCGGGTCGCCCCCGTCGACCAGGCTCGCCACCAACCGGTGGGCCTCCTGGGCAACCAGGGACGCGTCGTCCCCCTTCACCAGGTAGACGGCGCGGATCTCGGTGGCGGTGGTCGAGCTCATCAATCCGGTCGGCCGGTCCGTACGATGGCTTCCAGCGCGTCACACGCCTGACGATTCCCGGCGACGTCGTGCACCCGGACGATGCGGCAGCCGAGCGTCACCCCGAGGGCGGTGGCGGCCAACGACGCTTCGCCGCGGTCCCCGATCTCGAGTCCGAGGGTGACCCCCAGGAATGTCTTGTTCGACGCCGAGAGCAACAACGGGTAGCCGAGCGACGCCAGCCGGTCCGAGGCTCGCAACAGGGTGAGTGATTGCGGCGCGGTCTTCCCGAGGTCGAGGCCCGCATCCAACACGATCCGATCGGGGCCCAGTCCACATTCCCGTGCCCGGTCGGCCCGCTCCAGTAGGAATGCCCGCACCACCTCGACGACATCGTCGTAGACCGGTTCCGGATCCGGCACCCGGGGAGCCAGCCGGATGTGGGTGGCCACCACGGTGGCACCGGCATCGGCCGCCGCCCTGAGGTAGTCGGGGTCGGCGAACCCACTGATGTCGTTGCCGACCACGGCTCCGGCGGCGTAGGCCTCCCTGGCCACCGACGCTCTCCAGGTATCGACCGACAACGGGACGGCGAACCGGGTATGGATGGCCTGGATGGCAGGAATCACCCGGTCGAGTTCCTCGGCCTCGGTGACCTCGGGACCCGGGCCTGCCTTCACCCCCCCGATATCGAGCAGGTCGGCGCCGTCCTCCACCAACCGTTCCGCCCTCCGGACCAGATCGTCGAGAACAAAGGTGGCTCCCCTGTCGAAGAACGAGTCGGGGGTCCGGTTGAGGATCCCCATCACCAGCGCCCGGTCGGTGATGTCGAACTTCTCATCACCCAGGGAGACGGTGGTGGCGTACACGTCCGTGACGCTACCTTCCGCCGCACTCCCCATCGGCGTCAGAACAACCGGGCGGCCAACGCCTTGCGGTAGGCGGAGGTCCGGGGGTCCTCGGGACCCAGGGTCTCCAGCAGGTCGACGAATTCCTGGCGGGCGTCGGGATCCTCCTTCACCCGGTCGAGCAGTCCGGAGAGGAGGTCGTCGACCCCGACCTCGGAGACGTCCACCCGGCGGGAGGCCAACCGGGCTTCGGCCAGCAACCGGCGGATCTCGGGAGTCTCCGGGATCCGGCCGAGGAGGGCGATGGCATCGTCGGTCTCCCCTTTGGCGATCAGCAGGCCGGCCAACCCGGTGACGGCCCCGGCATGATCGGGCTGAAGCTCGAGCGCCTGGCGCAATATTTCCTCGGAGCCGGCGGCGCTCCCTTCGGCCACCAGCTGGTCCACTTCGGACGGTGCGGCCAGCAGACCGGTCACGAACTCGGTCACCGCTGCCTCGGGTTGGGCCCCGATGAAGCTGTTGACCACCGCCCGGTCCTTGATGGCGAATACGGCCGGGATCGACTGGACCTGGAAGCTGCCCGAGATAGCCGGGTTCTCGTCCACATTGACTTTGGCCAGGGCCACCGCGCCACCGGTGGCGTCGACCACCCGCTCGATGATCGGGCCCAGTGTCTTGCAGGGTCCGCACCAGGGGGCCCACAGGTCCACCACCACGGGGACCTCCGCCGAGCGGACCAGGACCTCCTGGTCGAATGTGGCATCGGTGACATCGATCATCGCCATGACCATACCGGGACCCCACGGAATCGAGTTCGGTGCCGCCTGCGGGTAGCGTCTGCTCATGAGCGCAGCGCCCGCCGACCCGGTCAAATCCGAGGTCGTAGAAGGAATCGACGTCCCCGCGGTGTCGAAGTGGATCGCCAGCGAGGTGCCGGGGGCCACACCTCCGTTCTCCTTCGAGCTCATCGCCGGCGGGCGCTCCAACCTCACCTACCGGGTGGTCGATGCGGCCGGCCGTTCGATGGCCCTGCGGCGGCCCCCGGTGAGTCACGTCCTCCCGACCGCCCACGACATGAAACGGGAGTACACGGTCATCAGCGCCTTGGGTCCGACCGACGTCCCGGTCCCCAGCACCCTCGGGTTGTGTGTCGACGAATCGGTGAACGGCGCTCCCTTCTACCTGATGTCTTTCGTCGAGGGTCACATCGTCCGGGACGAGGCAGCCGCCGCCGAGCTCAGCGAAGCCGGGCGCGCCCACGCCAGCCACTCCCTCATCGACACCCTGGCCAAGCTCCACACCGTGGATGTCGACGCGGTCGGCCTGGGCGAGTTCGGGCGCCGCGAGGGGTATGTCGCCCGGCAGCTCAAGCGGTGGCACGGACAGTTCGAACAATCCACGGTGGACGGCGTCCCGGGTCCGGCGGTCGTCGACCGGGTCCACGAACTGCTGGCCAAGCAGATTCCCGAGCAGCAGACCATCGCCATCGTCCACGGGGACTATCGGCTCGACAACACGGTGCTGGATGACGACGGGAACGTGGTCGCCATTCTCGACTGGGAGATCTGCACCCTGGGCGACCCGCTCGCCGACCTGGGACTGCTGATGGTCTACTGGGCCGAAGCCGGGGACAAGGAAGTGGCGCTGGCCGGTGTGGCTCCGACCACATTGCCGGGATTCGCCACCCGGGCCGAGCTGTTGGAATGGTATGCACACGCCTCCGGCCTGGACGTTTCCGGCGTCTCCTACTACATGGCATTCGGTCTCTGGAAGCTCGCCTGTATTCTGCAGGGTGTGTACGTCCGCTATGCGGGGGGCGCCGCGGCCGGTGACCGGTCAGGCGTCGACCAGTTCGCCGCCAGCGTGGGAAGGCTGGGCGAGCGGGCGCTCCGCGAAGTGGAGTCCCTATGACGGAACAATCCAAGCCAGGTATTTACCAGATCGATCCGGGCTGGGGTGACCCCCCCGGTGCCCGGGTCGACCGCCCGGTGCTGGTCATCGCCCTGGACGGGTGGGTCGATGCCGGGCTCGGGTCCTCGGCGGCCATCACCGAGATGCTGAGTGCCTCCCCGACCATGAGGGTGGCTTCCTTCGACACCGAGGCCCTCATCGATCAACGGGCCCGTCGCCCGATCGCCCGCATCGTGGACGGCATCACCACCGAGCTCAGCTGGCCCAACATTCGGGTCCTGGCCGGAAAGGACCGGGTCGGCGCCGACATTCTCTACCTGACCGGGCCGGAGCCCGACTTCGGGTGGCGAACGTTCATCGACGGGGTCGTCGATCTGGTCCAGCGCCTCGGCGTTCGCACGGTTGTCGGTCTCGGGGCGTTCCCGGCACCGACCCCCCACACCCGACCGGTTCGGTTGGCGTCCACCGTGCCGCCCCAGTCGGCGGAACTCGCCGGGCGGGTCGGATTCGTGCAAGGCACCCTCGAGGTTCCGGCCGGCGTCCAGGCCGCCTTGGAGGTTGCCCTCGGAAATGCCGGGGTGCCGACCATCGGGCTGTGGGCCCGGGTTCCCCACTACGTATCGGCCATGCCGTTCCCCGAGGCCAGCGCGGCGCTGATCGAAGGCATGTGCGCCATCACCGGCATCGTCTTCGACACCTCTTCGCTGCGGGCCGCCGGCGAGGCCTCCCGGCACCAGGTGGACGAGCTCATCTCGGGCAACACCGAGCACACCGCCATGGTCCAACGGCTCGAATCGTCGATCGACTCCGAAGAGGGAGATCCGTTCGGGTTGGCGGACGACGTGCCCACCGGTGACGAGATCGCCGCCGAACTCGAGCAGTTCCTCAGAGGCGAAGGGTCGTAGTCCCAGCCGGGTTGACCGGCCGTACGACCAAGGTCGTCCCGGCCGACGGGGCACCCGAGCGGTTGTTCCGGTTGTTGGCCAGGTGGGCGGCATAGATGGACAGAGCCACGAACAACGCGATCACCACGATGAGCAGGATGATCAGCTTTGTCCATCGGTTGGATCGGCCTTGGGAAACTCCCGGCATCCGCGCCTGAGCGCTGCCCGGCACCAACGGAAGGCCGTCAGGCGGCCCGGGATGCCGAGACCCACCGAACCGCGAAGACCTCTCGGGCTTCGCCGGGGTCGAGGCCGTGAAGATCGGAAGCTCGGTGACGATCCTCTTCATCTCGTCGATGGTCGACGCCTCGGCCAGATCGCTGAGTCTGGTCTCATATTCGTAGGGGCTGAGCAGCCCGCGTTCCGTGGCACTGTCGAGGAGGCGACCGTAGGTCTGGCGGTCCTCATCGGTGACCTCTGATTGCGGATCAGCCGGTCGCGGATCCACCGGGGCGACCGGCGTCGTGCCGGGCTCGTCGAGCTCGGGGATCGGAAGCGGGCTCGCGGCTTGGTGGGGCTGGACCTCGCCCCCCGTATCGTCTACCACCCGAGGATTGTCGGTCATCGCCGGGGCCGGCGCAACCACTACCGTGTCGCCATGGAAATCGACGGTGGAATCGGGATGGACCCGAAAGGGGTCATCGAGGCGGCCAAACAGGCCGAGCTGGTCGGCTATGACGGGTTCTGGGTGCCGGAGACCAGCCACGACCCCTTCCTCCCTCTGGCCTTGGCCGCCGAGCACACCGAGCGCATCAAGCTGGGGACGGGAATCGCGGTGGCCTTCGCCCGCAATCCGATGAACCTGGCCGTGGTGGCCAACGACCTCCAGACCATGTCCCGGGGTCGGTTCATCCTCGGGCTCGGATCGCAGATCAAGCCGCACATCGAGAAGCGGTTCTCGATGACGTGGTCACACCCGGCACCGCGCATGCGTGAGTTGATCCTGGCCATGCGGGCGATTTGGGCCAGTTGGTCCGACGGGAGCCGGCTCGCCTTTCGCGGCGAGTTCTACCGGCACACGCTGATGACTCCGATGTTCGATCCGGGGCCCAATGAATTCGGCAATCCGAAGGTCTTTGTGGCCGCAGTCGGCGAGGTGATGACCGAAGTCGCCGGCGAGGTTGCCGACGGTCTGCTGGCCCATGGCTTCACCACCGAGCGGTATCTCCGGGAAGTCTCCATCCCGGCCTTCGAGCGTGGCCTGGCCCGGAGTGGGAGAAAGCGCACCGATGTCCAGATCTCCTATCCGGGGATGGTGGTGACCGGCCCCAACGAGAAGGAGTTCGCCGCCGCGGTCACCGCGGTCAAGCGGCAGCTCGCCTTCTACGGGTCCACGCCCGCCTACCGGCCGGTCCTCGAGCTCCATGGCTGGGGAGATCTCCAGCCCGAGTTGAACACCCTTTCGAAGCGGGGCGAGTGGGCGAAGATGGCCGACCTCATCGACGACGACGTTCTCAACACCTTTGCCGTGGTCGGCGAGCTCGATGAGATCCCCGGGAAGATACTGGCTCGCTTCGGCGACCTCGTCGATCGCTTCAGCTTCTATACCCCGTACCATGTCGAGCCCGAACGGTGGGCCGAGGTGCTGGCCAAGTTCAAAGCCTGACCCGGGCCTTCGACCACCGGGTCAGGGGACGATGTTGACCAGCCGGGGGGGACGGCTGATGACCCGGCGGGGTGCGCCGCCGGCCAGCTCGTCGGCCACCTTGGGGGACGCCAACGCCAGCCGGGCGGCCTCATCCTCATCGATGTCGGGGTCCACTTCGATCCGGTCCCGCACCTTGCCGTTGACCTGCACCACCAGGGTGACGGTCTCCTCGATGGCCAACGCCGGATCCGGGACCGGCCAGGGGTGCACATGGATGTGGTCGCCGTGCCGCCGCTCCCACGCCTCCGCGGCCAGGTGCGGGGTCATCGGCGCCAACAGCAGCAGCAGGGTGTCGACCGCCTCCGCCACCACCTCGGCGTGGGCATTCCCGCGGGCATAGGGCTGCACGACGTTGACGAATTCCATGCACGCCGCCACCGAGGTGTTGTACGACCACCGCTCGTAGTCGCGGCTGACCCGCTCGATCAACCGGTGGGTCGCACGTCGGATGCCCATGTCCTCCGGGGTCAACTCGCCGCCCCGGCGCTCGGGTGCCTCGCCGTCGGAGGGAACCGCCAGACGCCAGACCCGGTCGAGATAGCGGCCGCAACCGTCGATGACGCTGTCGGTCTGGTCGGTCCAATCCATGTCGTCGGCTGGAGGCCCGACGAAGAGATGGAACAGGCGGAGCGCGTCGGCACCCACCGAGTTGAAGTAGGTCGACGGGGAGATCAGGTTCCCTCTCGACTTGGACATCTTCTTTCCGTCCATCCTGATCATGCCCTGGGTGAACAGTTGGTCGAACGGCTCGCGAAGCTCGTGGGGAGCCACCCCGAGGTCGGCCAACGCCTTGGTGTAGAAGCGGGCATAGAGCAGATGGAGAATGGCGTGCTCGATGCCCCCGATGTACTGACGGACCGGCATCCAGTGGCGGGCCATCCCCGGGTCGAACGGCTTCTCGGTGTCCCACGGATCGGTGAACCTCAGGAAATACCAGGAGGAATCCACGAAGGTATCCATGGTGTCGGTCTCTCGAACGGCAGGGCCGCCGCAGACCGGACACGTGGTCTGCAAGAAGCCGTCGTTGTTGGCCAGCGGGGATTGCCCGGTGGGAAGGAACTCGACGTCGTCAGGGGCGAGCACCGGTAGCTGGTCGTCGGGCACCGGCACGATCCCGTGGTCAGGGCAGTAGACGACGGGGATGGGGCAACCCCAGAACCGCTGGCGGGACACCAGCCAGTCGCGCAACCGGTAGTTGACCTTGGCCCGGCCGATCCCCTTCGACTCCAGCCACTCGGTGGCCTTTGCTTTGGCAATGGGAATGTCGAGCCCGTTGAGCCAGTCGCTGTTGATCTTCTCGCCCGGGCCGGTGTACGCACCTCCGGGTCCGCCATCGGGACCGCCGTGCTCGTCCCAGCCTTCCGGTGGCTGGACGGTGCGGATGTAGGGAAGCCCGTAAACCTGGGCGAAATCCCAGTCCCGGGCGTCCTCGGCCGGGACGGCCATGATGGCTCCGGTGCCGTACCCCATCAGCACATAGTCAGCCACGTAGACAGGCACCGGCTGCCCGGTAAACGGGTTGATCACCGATGCGCCGGTGAACGCGCCCCGTTTGGCCAAGCCGGCGGTGCCGCTTTCCGACATCCGCTCGACATCCGAGCTCGCCACGGCCAGGGAACGGACGTCTTCGACCTCGGCCCGGTGTTCGGGGGTGGTGAGCTCGTCGACCAGCGGGTGTTCAGGGGCCACCACCGCATAGGTCATGCCGTAGGAGGTGTCCGGTCGGGTGGTGTACACGGTGAGCGCCAATGGCGGCTGGCCATCGCTTCCGTCTCGTCCCTCCACCACCAGATCGAACTCCGCCCCTTCTGAGCGGCCGATCCAGTTGCGCTGCATGGTCTTGACCCGATCCGGCCAGTCGAGGTCATCGAGATCGTCCAGCAGCTCGTCGGCGTACTGGGTGATCCGGAAGAACCACTGCTCCAGGTCGCGCTTGATGACCAGGTCGCCCGAGCGCTCACAGGTACCATCGGCCAGCACCTGCTCATTGGCCAGCACGGTCTGACAGCCCGGGCACCAGTTGACCTGGGCCTTGTGCCGATAGGCCAGGCCGGCGGCCAGGAGCTTGTTGAAGATGACCTGGTTCCACTTGATGTACTCCGGGTCGTGGCTGCGGATCTCACGGCGCCAGTCGTACACGGCCCCAAGGGAGAGGATCGACTCCTTCAGTTCGGCAATCCGGGCCTCGGTAAAGATCCGGGGATGGGTGCCGGTCTTGATGGCGGCGTTTTCCGCCGGCAAGCCGAACGAATCGAACCCGAACGGAGACAACACGGAGTGTCCGAGCATGGTCCGATGGCGAACCAGGAGATCGCCGAAGGTGTAGTTCCGCACATGGCCCATGTGGGCCGGCCCGGATGGGTACGGATACATGGTGAGCACGTACCAGGGGGGGCGCGGGTCGTCGTTGTCCACCTCGTAGGTGCCTTCTTCCGCCCAGCGGCGCTGCCATTTCTTCTCGATGTCGATGACGTCGTAAGCCCGTGCCATTGCCGATGATCGTACCGGGACCCAAACCCGGACCGGCAACGACGCCCCGGAGGCGGCGTTGAGCGATGGCCGATCCATGGCCGTAAAGGACTCCCCAGCACGAGGCCCCTCCTCACGCCGACACCGGGCCATCAACTGGCCCCGTGTCCCGCCTGATGGAGCGAGCCACCCTCGCCGACTCCGGGCGCGGCGTCCACCTGTCCCCGTTCTGCTCCGGGCGGCATCTGGCGGCGGGACTGATAATGTGACTCGCCTTCGGGGGCGTAGCTCAGCTGGTAGAGCGCCTGACTGGCAGTCAGGAGGTTCGAGGGTTCGAGTCCCTTCGCCTCCACCCCAAGGTGTCGTGACAGAAACCCCTCCTCCAAGAGGGGTTTCTGTCATACCGGGTCAGGTCCGGTGCTCGGGAACGGGTATCGGCCCTAGCAAGGCTCGGTTGCAACCATTCTGCAACCCGAGCGGCAAGCCCGACAGTATGACGAGCCAAGGTTGCATAGTCGAGACGAGGGATCTTTGGAGGCCATACCGGCGCGGGGTCCGAGGGACCCCGGTCTCGCTGACGGGTCCGGACCACAAGGCGCCACAAGTGGGCTAAGAATGCGATACCGGCAGCATCCTAAGAAACGTAACGAGAGTTGGAGGACCGGACCATGAGCGGACAGTCGGACAGCGGAGTCCCCACCAAAATCGTCGTAGGAACCGATGGTTCGGTCACCGCCGAGCGCGCGGTCAACAAGGCAACCGCGCTGGCCAAGGCGGTCGGAGCGGAGTTGATCATCGTCGCCGCCTTCAACAACCGAGGCCCGACCGGTGTCGCGAGCGTTGGAATCTCCATCGACGCGGGATGGGTCGCCGCCGCCCAAGGCGCAGCCGAATCGGTTGCAAAGGAGGCGGCGGAGAAGGCCAGCGCCCAGGGCGTGACTACGGTCTCCCACCAGGTCGTTGCCGGAGAACCCTCTGAGGTGCTCATCCGCGTCACCGAGGAGCAGCACGCCGACTTGCTCGTTGTCGGGTCCAAGGGCATGCAGGCCACCGCTCGTTTCCTGCTTGGGCCGATCGCCAACAAGGTGTCGCGCAAAGTCGACTGCGACCTTCTCATCGTCGAAACAAGCGAATAGGCCTTGAACTACCGGACTGGCGATTTCTGCCGATCCGGGCGACCGCTTCTGACGATACCCGGATCCTGGGCCGTAAACGGATTGCGAACTGAGGGTACGGTGTCGCCATGGATTGGTCATCGTGGGCAAACCGACTCGAGGTGGCGCTCGGTCCCGAAGGCGACTTCCCTTCGTTCTTCGCTCCCGGTGCCTTGTTCAGCGATCCGGTGAACACCCCGACCTCGGACATCGCCGCCATCGAGGAGATGACCAAGGCGTCGTTCCCCGATTGGCGGCAACAGATCTTGTCCGTCCACGGCGATGACATCAGCGGGTCCTTCGAGTGGATAGGGCGGGGAACGCTTGGCGGGTCAATACCGATCGAGATTCATGGGTGCACCGTCGTCGATGTCGACGGAAGCGGTCTGGTGACCCGTTGGCGCGACTATTTCGACCTCAAGGGGATCGAGGGTCAGGTCAGCCGGTCGACAACCACTCCGGGCTGAACCGAGGTCCCCGTCGCCCGGTTGAGCACTCGTACCCCGCACCCGGGAGCAGCAATACGCCTCGACCACGTCACCGGTGAGCAAGAGGCCTGACCGGTAGCATCTCCGGTCGAAGAGCAAACTAAGGCGCCATTTCTCGAACACGGTGCCGTGAGATCCGTGACAGCTATCCCCTGGGAGCCCAACCATGGCATTTGGCCGACGTGACAGCAGTGACGGACCCGGGGAACCTACCCCAGATGCGCCCACCACCATCTCGGGAGGGTCATCGATGCCGCAAGCGGCGGCGGCCCGAATCCAGCGCCTCCAACTCCTCGAAGAACAGGACAAGAACGCATTCACTTCCGATCTGTCAGTGAACGAGTACGTGCTGCTTCACAAGTTGGGCTTTGACCCTCTTGGATACGTTTTGGGGACCTCGATCTACCACGTTGGCCTCCAGTACGGAAACTGGAAGCAGTCGATGGAGCTCGACATGCTCACCGCCGCGATGTACAACGCACGGGAGTTGGCCCTCGATCGCATGCGCACCGAGGCCCACGCCTTGAAGGCCGACGGGATCGTCGGGGTGCGCCTGGAGATCCAGCCCCACGCCTGGGGAGCCAGCGAGTTGGAATTCGTGGCCCAAGGCACTGCCGTACGGGCCAAGGAGCCCAGCGGGAACTACAAGTTGGAGGACGGCGGACCTTTCACCAGCGACCTCTCCGGCCAGGACTTCTACACCCTGGTGAAGGCCGGCCACTTCCCTCGGGCCTTCGTGTTCGGCACCTGCGTCTACCACGTGGCCCACCAGAGTGTCCGGGCCACCATGAAGATGACCGGGAAGAACATGGAGGTCCCCCTCTTCACCGAAGCGGTGTACACCGCGCGTGAGCTGGCCATGACAAGGATGGAGGACGAGAGCGCCCACAGCGGGGCCGACGGTGTGGTCGGCGTGAGGTCGTTCATCCACAACCATGTCTGGGGGGAGCACGCCACTGAGTTTCTGGCCATCGGGACCTCGGTGGTCACGTCGGAAGAGAGCGGGATCGCCGAGCCGACCATGACCTTGACTCTCGGATAACGGTTTCATGGGCGTGGACCCTCCAATCGCCGAGATCGCCGATGGCGACACCACCTGGCGCTTCGACCGTTCGTTCCTCAACTCGAACTGGACCTGCATCTGGGGCCGCGGTTGCCTGGGCATCCTGCCCGAGCCCGCCGCCGAGCTTGGCCACGGCTGTTGCTCGATCGGGGCCGGTATCGACGGTGTGGACGAGGCGCGCCGGATCAGTGCCCTGGCCGCGACCTTGGACCCATCCCGCTTCGAATACCACGCTGCGGCATCCGAAGGAGGGGTGTTCGGCGACTTCAACCGGGCCAACACCCGGGTGGTCGACGGAGCCTGCATTTTCCTCAACCGGCCCGGTTTTGAAGGCGGCGCCGGCTGCGCCTTGCACCTCGCCGCCCTCGATTCAGGCGAATCGCCCATCGACTTCAAGCCATCGGTCTGCTGGCAGTTGCCCATCAAGGTGGAATGGGAAGAACGTAATGACGGAACCGAGGTGGCCACGATTCGGGGATGGACCCGGGGCGACTGGGGCCCGGAAGGCGAGACCATGGCGTGGTGCTGCACCGAGGGCAGTCGCGCCTACGTCGGTGACCTACCGGTGGTCGATACAATGGCCGAGGAGTTGGACGCGATCGTAGGCACCCAGGTGTTCCTCGAGCTGCGGCGGCACCTCGAGAGCGATTCCGAAAAGGGATCGCCTGACGCACGTGCGTGAACCGGGCGAGGCAGGGCAACCGCGCTTGCGCTTGCTACCGGTGTCGGCCGATCCCCCGACTCTCATTCCACCGCAACAGCCTCGACGGCTCTCGCATCCCCGTCCGCATCTGAGATGACTCGAACCGATGCGAACGGTGACCATTCAAGGATCGGGACAAGGATGCCGGGCTGATCGCCGCCGACCTCGAAGAGCACGTGCCCGCCGACTCGTAGCCACTGCCGTGACTCGGTTGCGGCCCTCCGCACGATGGCAAGTCCGTCGACGCCTCCATCGAGGGCGGTGGGTGGTTCGAAGTTCCGCACATCTCGCGGCAGGTATTCGATTTCATCGGTCGGCACGTAGGGCAGCACCGCGACAATCAAGTCGACGGTCCCCTTCCACGATGCCGGTACGCCGTCGAAGAGGTCGCCCTCGGCGACGGTAACCCCGTTGTTCCGAGCACAGGCGGCGGCAACCGGATCGGACTCGGTTCCCAGCACGGATGCGCCCGGGCGGCGGTCGGCGAGCACGCCGGCGATCGCGCCGCTCCCAGTCCCCAGGTCGATGGCCCGCCCATGGGGGGGAAGTAGCTCCGCGGCCCGTCCCGCCAACGGCTCGCTTTGCCAGCGGGGCACGTACACGCCGGCGGCAACCGAAACCGAGCGTCCGCAAAACCGAGTGGACCCGGTGATCCAGGCCAGCGGCTCACCCGTCGACCGCCGCTCGACGAGCGCAGCCAGCATCCGGTCGTCCTCAGCGGCCGCGGAGAGCTCCGCTGCTTCCTCCTCGGGAGCGACACATCCTGCCGCGCGGAGTCGCTGCTTGGCTTCAGAAACGCCGCTTGCTGACGGACCGGACATCGCCCGATTGAATCACGGATAGATCCGTCGTCAATGGCCGGACTTCAACCGTCTTCCCGCATCCGGCGAACAACACCGGTGAGATTCCATCGTTCACCTCGCTCACTCACGGGTCCTAAAGGATTCGGTCGGCGACGTCGATGATCTCCACGTAGTTGGGATAGCGCGGCCGTATCTCGCCACCCGAGCCCAGGTGCCGGTCCAGGGAATTGGACCGGTGCGATGAGCGAGGTTTCGCAAGGTCCGGTTGATGGCGCCATCGGATGGCATCGGGCCCTTCTTTGCGCGCTCAAACGGGGAAGGGACGGATGATTTCATTCAAGAATCCGATCGCCTTGGTCTTGGTAGTGGCCATTGGCGCGGTCGGGATCGTGTCCGCCGATGGTGCGCTGTCGCACAGCGCCCAAGCCGGCGCGGTCACCGCGTCATCTTGTGGTGGACAGCAGACCCTGGTGGCCGATGGCTCCACCTGGACATGCAGCTTTGACACCGAGTTCACCGGCACCTCCCTCGACCCCGCCCAGTGGACCCCGATCACCACTGCGGCCAGCGGATACACCTCCGGGCTGGTGGCGTGCTTCGTGAACTCCCCGAACAACATCTCGGTCGGCAACGGGTATCTGAGCCTCACCGCCCGCAAAGAGGCGGCCCCGTTCACGTGCCAGGATCCCTACGGGAACTTCACCACCCAGTACACCAGCGGGACCGTCAGTACCTACGGCTTGTTCGCCCAGACCGATGGGAGGTTCGAGGTAAAGGCGAAGCTCCCCGCCGCCGCGGTGGCCGGACTTCAGTCGTCCCTCTGGCTCTATCCCCAGAACCTCACCTACGGGGCGTGGCCGTTATCCGGTGAGATCGACATCGCCGAGACCTACAGCGAGTACCCGACCTTGGCGATCCCGTACGTCCACTACGGCCTCGACCCGGCCACAGTCGATGCCGCAACCAATACCAACATCGTCACCAACGACAATTGCACCATCGATCCGACCCAGTTCAATGATTACGTTGTCGAATGGACTCCCAGCACCATCACCATGAGCTACAACGGGCAGCCCTGTCTGGTTGACCATTGGATCCCGCAGTCCCCCCTGTCCGGATCCCAGCCGTTCGACCAACCCTTCTTCATCAACCTGACCCAGGCGCTCGGCCTCGGCACCAACAACTTCAACCCGGCGACCACCCCGCTTCCGGCCACCACCGAAATTCAATACGTGCGGGCCTGGAGCCTGGGCGCGGCATCGACGCCCTCTCCGACCACCACCACCACGACCACCACCACCACCACCCCCACGACCACACCTCCCACCACCACCACAACGACAACGCCCAGTGCCCCGCCTCGGACGACCTCGACCCCCACCACCACGACCCAGCCGTCCGCCACGCCCGGCGCGACGGCCAAGACGCCACCCCCGGTGTGCACCGGCGCGGCCGAGCAACCCGCCGGACAGACAACCGCCATTGCCGCCACCCGGGCCGCCAGTGGATGTCCGGGGTACTGGGTCGTGAATAGCGGTGGCTACGTCTCCGCCTTCGGCAATGCCCCCAACTTCGGCGGCCTCAACGGCAGTGTGGCGTCTCCGGTGGTCGACATCATCGCCTCCCCGGATGGGAACGGCTACTGGCTGGTCACCGCCAACGGCACGGTCCGGAACTTTGGCGACGCGGTGGCCTACGGCGACATGAGCGGCCACCAGCTCAACGGCCAGATCATCGCCATGGCCACCACTCCCGACGGGGGTGGCTACTGGTTGGTCGGAAGCGACGGCGGCCTCTTCACCTTCGGCGACGCCGGCTTCTACGGATCGACCGGCGCCATGCGGCTCAACCAACCGGTGGCGGGCGTGGCGTCCACCCCCGACGGCAGGGGGTATTGGCTGGTGGCCCGCGATGGCGGCATCTTCAGCTTCGGTGACGCCCCGTTCCTCGGCTCCATGGGTTCCACCCCGCTCAACCAGCCGGTGGTGGGCATGACCAGCGACCCGGCCGGGCGGGGTTACCGGATGGTTGCCGCCGACGGGGGCATCTTCAGCTTCGGAGCGCCCTTCTTCGGCAGTCTGGGTGCCAATCCCCCGGGTGCCCCGATCATCAGCATGGCCCCGTCCGCCGACGGGAACGGCTACTACATGCTCGGCTCGGGAGGCGGCGTCTACAGCTTCGGCGACGCCCCCTATCTCGGGTCGGCGTCGTAGCTACGGCTCGCCTCGCTCGATGACCGGCGAACCGGGGGCCACCAGTCCCGCCTCGTAGGCCACGATGACCGCCTGGGCCCGGTCCCGGAGCCCGAGTTTGTCGAAGATCCTGGCCACGTGGGTCTTGACGGTGTTCTCGCTCACGTAGGCGGTCGAAGCGATCTCGGAGTTGGACAGCCCCTTGGCCACCAAGCCGAGGATCTCCCGTTCACGCGGGGTGAGTCGGTCCAATCGAGGGTCGCGCACCAGAACCGGGTGTCGCTGAACCCGACCGGCGAACTCGGCGATCAGGCGGCGGGTGATCGCCGGAGCCAGGAGGGCATCGCCGGCCGCCACCACCCGGACGCCCTGCACCAGGTCTTCGGGGCGGACGTCCTTCAGCAGAAAGCCGGACGCCCCCGCTTCGAGCGCCTCGAACACGTACTCGTCCAGGTCATAGGTGGTGAGGATGATGACTCGGGGTCCCGGCGAGGTTGCGCCGGCGCCCTCGCCGGCGACACGCCGTCCACCGGCGGTCAGCGTCCGGGTCGCGACGATGCCGTCCATCTCCGGCATCCGGATATCCATCAGGACGACATCGGGTGCGAGGTGGGCCGCGGCCTCGACGGCGCCGGCCCCGTCGGCCGATTCGCCCACCACCTCGATGTCCGCCTGGGTCTCGAGGATCATCCGAAAGCCGGCCCGGACCAGTGCCTGGTCGTCCGCCACCAGGACCCGGATGCTCACATCGATGCTCCTCCATCGCAGGGGATGTGGGCACGGACCTCATACCCACCGCCCGGGAGCGGTCCGGCCTGGAGGTCGCCGCCGAACATCGCCACCCGCTCGCGCATGCCGATGATCCCTTGGCCACCCCCCACCGGGGGTTGACGGGTTCCCCCGCCGGATGCCGCAGTCGGGAAGTTCGGCCCCGAGTCGGTGACGGACAGATCCAGGCCGTCGTCAGTGAACCTCATGGCCACCCGGGTCGGTGCGCCACCTCCGTGTTTCAACACGTTGGTCAGTGCTTCTTGGACGATCCGGTAGGCCGACAGGTTCACCCCCGGAGACAACGCCTCGGGCACCCGCCCGCTGACCGTCATCTCGACCGGGGTGCCGGCCACCCGCACCTGGTCGATGAGCGAATCGAGCTGGTCCAGTCCGGGTTGGGGGGTGTGATCCGGACGATCTTCCCCCTTCCGCAGCACGCCGAGCGCTCGCCGAAGCTCGGCCAGCGCCTGACGGGCGGTGACCTCGATCGATGCCAGCATGTTGTCGGAGGTGCTCTGGGGCTCACCGGATGCTGTCGAACTACTCTCGGCCACCATCCTGGCCGCCCCGGCCTGCACCGCGATCACGCTGACATGATGGGCCACCACATCGTGGAGCTCCCGAGCGATCCTGGCTCGTTCGCCGTCCGCCGCCCGGCGGGTCTCCGCTTCCCGTTCGGCCTCCAGTCGCTCGGCCCGCTCTTCGAGTTGCGCCACGTAAGCCCGACGCACCCGCAGGTTGTCGCCGATGAGCCAGGTGGCGGCGATCAACGCCAACGGTGCCACCAAGGCCTGCAGGCTCAGCGCCACGGGTCGGTCTCTGAGCAGGGCGGCGGACATCACCCCGAGCCACGCAACGATGCCGGCCCCGATCGACCATCGGCGGTCGCACAACGACGAGACGGTGTAGAGGGCGATCAATGCGCCGATCGGAGTCACCGGCGAAAGGTGCCCGGAGTTCATGGCGGCGAACACGGCCGCGCCGCTGATGATGAAGACCTCTTGGGGATACGCCCTCCGCCAGGTGATCGCGGCCAAGCTGACGACCGCCACGATCAAGGAGGCCGGCCCGCCGCGCCAGATGCCTAAGCCGCCCAGGAATGCCGCCAGCAGCACCGCCGCCAGCACCCCGTCGGCGATGGTCGGGTGACTGTGTACCCAGGCCGCGGGGCCCCAACGCGCTCGCACACTCAAACGGTAGTCAAGGACGGCGCTCCCGGCGTCATCCTGGCCAGCGATCTTGGTGTCACCCGGGAGAACCACGTCCCCACGAATGGACGGGGGAAGCCCTGGATCCTGGTCGTGTCGGAATCAGTCTCCAGGGTGACGACGGACGCCCGCGGTTCCGTCAGACTGGCATCGATGCCCCTGCAACCCCGTACGACCACGCGGTTCGACCCCCTGCCTGCCGGCCCGGACGGCGAATGAGCGCGACGACCTACACCGATGCCATTGACCATCAGGCCGCCGAGAGCGGCTGGGCGGTGGAGACCCACGGACTGACCAAGCGGTTCGGGGAGAACGTCGCGGTCAACGGCGTGGAGCTGCTGGTGCCTCGGGGGTCGGCGTTCGGCTACCTCGGTCCCAACGGCGCCGGCAAGACCACACTCATCCGGGTGCTGTTGGGATTGACCCACGCCGATGCCGGCACCATGTCCCTGCTCGGGTACCCGGTTCCCAAACAACGTCCGGCGGCACTGGCCCGGGTCGGGGCCATCGTCGACGAGCCCCGGTTCCACGGCCATCTGAGCGGCAGGCAGAACCTCCAGATCCTGGCGGCCGCCCGGGAGCCAGCCGCCCGGGGCCGCATCGAGCCGTCACTCGAGCGGGTCGGCATCCTCCATCGCGCCGACGACCGGGTGTCGAAGTACTCGATGGGCATGCGCCAGCGCCTCGGGGTCGCCGCCTGCCTGCTCGGGGACCCCGAGCTGCTGATCCTGGACGAGCCGATGAACGGGCTCGACCCGGCCGGGATGCAGGACATGCGGTCGATGATCCTCTCCCTGGTGGCGGAGGGGCGCACGGTGGTGCTGTCCTCCCACCTGCTCGACGAGGTCGAGCGGACCTGTGATGCCGTCGCCATCGTCGACCGGGGCAACGTCATCCGGCAGGGACCCATCTCCGAACTGTTGGCGGGGTCGGCGCTCACGGTCGAGATCGAATGCTCGGTGCCCGACCGGGCCCGGGCGCTCCTCGACGCCACCGCCATCGGGGCCCACCCCGAAGTCGGGCAAAAAGGGCTGAAGCTGACCCTGCCGGCCGGCACCCCGTCCGACATCGTCGCCGAGATCAACCGCGTCCTGGTGGAAGGGGGGATTTCCGTGTACCGGCTTCAGCCGATCCAAGCCTCGTTGGAAACGTGGTTCCTCCAGGTCACCAGTCGACTGGGGGCCCCAGAATGACAACGGTGCGCGACACCGGCGCATTGGCTCCGATCCCGGTCCCGGCGCTGGCGCCATCGGGCAGCCCGGGTGACCGGCGGGGATCGTGGATCCCCACCGGCGGCATGATCGCCACCAGGTTCATGGAGCTGCGCAAGCGGCGGGGGCTGATGATCGTCCTCCTGGTGGTCAATATCGGCATTCCCAGCGTCTTCCTCCTCTTCCGCCTGCTGGCCCATGCCTTCGCCCCAAATTCCTACGGGCCGGCCGGTGGTTACGACATCTTCACGAACATGGTGGCCGGGGTGATATACGTCTTCGGCTTCATCGTGGCCGCCACCTTGGGCTGCACCGCCGGATCCGTCGACCTCACCGAGGGGATGTTCCGACACCTGGTGGTGACCGGCCGCTCCCGTTTGGCGCTGTACCTGGCCCGGATTCCCGCCGGATTGGCCATCATCGTGCCGATGGTGGCGGTGGGCTTCGCCATCGTCTGCACGGTGTGTGTCGCCGCCGCCCCCACCAGCATCAGCTACCAGGGGACGAACGTTCCGGCCGGCCTCTCGCTCACCGGGCTCGAGACCTGGGCCGCCAACCACCCAGACACTGTCATCTGCAATTTCCCCTCCCGGCTACCGCCCCCGTCGAATGTCTCCTGCGGCAACGGCCCCGGGCCCGGCCCGGGTGCGATCTTCAAGGAGCCGCAGGGGGCGGTGGCCCCCGGCCCGGCAACCCCGGCGGAGATCAGAGCTGAGGCCGTCCAGATCGCCGGCCAGAACTACGGCGGCTACCAGAAAATCTTCCTGTACCCGTCCAACTCCCTGATGATCAAGGCCGGGTTGTGGCTCCAGCTCGAAGCCGGCATCGGGTTCATGGTCGGCCTGGGATTGGCGTCGCTCCTCGGGCAGCGGACGGTCTCGGTGATCCTGATGATCGTCCTCGAGGTCATCCTGACCCCGCTCCTCTCGAGACATGTCATCCCCCACTTTGTGAACCTGGAGCGGGCGATGGTCGGCCTGGCCACCGCCCATCTGGAGCCGGGCGGGCTGCCGCTGGTGTTCGGAGGCGGGGGTGGAGGAGGTCCGGGTGGGGCCGACGCGTCGTCGCTGTTGATACCCGAATCGACCACCGTGGCCGTCTGCGTGATCATCGCCTGGCTGGTGGGCTGGACGGCGCTCGGGGCGTGGCGGATGATGACCAGGGACGCCTGAAGCTCGGCACCGTCTTCGAAGCGGGCGCACGGACGCCCGTATGCTGACCGGCGATGCCAGCCCCGCCACCAGCCCCGCGGCGTCTCCTGAGCCGGCACCGTCAGACCTCTCGCCCCCGGCATCCGGCCCCCGCCCATCTCGCTGTAGTCGCGGGCATCGTCGCATTGTCACTGGCGGGCTGCACCGCCGGATCCTCGGCGTCCAAGGTCACCGTGCCCACCACCGCCTCCTCCTCCACGACCACCGCCTCGACAGTGCCCCCGACCACTACGACCACCACCGAACAACCGGGGTGGACTCCGGTCAGCACCGTCAACGGGCACATCGCCGTCGACCAGATATCCGTCCCCCAACCCAACGGGGATACCGTCACGGTGGTCCGGTTCCGGGTCGGCCGGGTGAAATTCGACCTTCACGTCGGGAGCAGCGACCCGCCGACCGGCGGCGCCACTGTCGGCCCTGACGCCGGACCCGCCATCGGGCCCGATGAGACCCCCCTGTTGCTGGCCGCCTTCAACGGGGGCTTCCTCACCGGGGCCGGGGCCGGCGGCTTCGAACTGAATGCTCAGCCACTCCTGCCCATGGTCCCGGGAAGGGCCACGCTGGTCATCGACGCCAGCGGTGCCGCCCATGTCGGGACATGGACCCAGGGCATTCCCGCCCCCGGGGAGGTGTGGGTGAGCGCCCGCCAGAATCTGTACCCGTTGGTCAGCGACGGCCAGCCCAGCGGGGAGATCAATTCCATCGGCGCCTGGGGTGCCACCCTCGGAGGCGGTGCCGCCGTAGCTCGGAGCTCGGTCGGTGAGGATGCCTCCGGCAACATCCTGTATGCGGCGGGGATGAGCGTGCTGCCCGCCGACCTGGCCAATGCTCTCATCGCCAGCGGGGTGGTCAATGCCATGGAGCTCGACATCAACCCCGAGTGGGTGCAGTTGAGCTATGCCGCCCTTCCCGGCCTGGCCCTGGCCACCGCCATTCCCGGACAGAACCGTCCCGCCACCCAGTACCAGTCGGGTTGGACCCGCGACTTCATCGCCGTGCTGTCCACCGGCTGAGGCCGAGCGAGGGACCGCTGCCCTGGTCGGTCGAGGGGCACTCGCGTCCGGATCAGCAGGTTGAGGAGTAGGCCGAACTGCCGGGACCGGTTTCCGGGTCGTCGACCTCGCCGCCGCTGCCCGAACGCAGGATGGCGCCGAGATGCACCACATACCACTCCCCCCGCCACGAGATCATCGAGGCGATCCCGAAGGAACGGGTCTGCCCGTCGACTGTATAGACGACCCGTGCATTAGGGAGTTCGAAGTAACCCACATCGTTGTCGCAGACGCCGGTGTTGATCCAGTGGCCGTAGGCGGAGTCAGCATCCACGCTCACGAACCGGGCGCTCGAGGGATCCGGTCCGAGCAGGGCGTGGGCGGCGGTGATGTCGAGTCCGTAATCGCTCTGGAGACGATTGGTGAAGTCACTGCTGGCGCTGGCAACCGTCTTCAGCTGCACGTAGGCAGGCTCCGGAAAGAACGCCGGCATCCCCGTAGCCAGATCGTTGGTGACGACCGCGTTCCACAGGGCCGCCATGTTGGCCGCGAACAACGGACTGGTGGTGGACGGGAAGGCCCCGGTTTGGGGTAGCGAACCGGGGCCGGTGGTGGTGGTGGGTGGCGGCAAGGTGGTGGTCGTGCTGCCCGGCGGCCGGGTGATGGAGGTCGAGTGACCGCTCAGCGCGCCACCGCCGGCGGCGGTGGGACGAGCCGGGCCCCCGCCACCCACCAGCGCCCAGGCGCCCGCGACGATCACGGCCAGAACCACCACCGAGGCGGCCACACGGCGTCGACGGATCTGGGCTCGCCGCCGGCGCTGACGATGGCGATGGACCGACGGCAGGTGATCGGAGGATGGCTTCCAGGTGGGCTCGGACATGCTCGCAAGCGATTGTAGAACGGCACCATCCACCCGGCAGACACCGTCACCGCACAACCATCAGGCAGACTCCCGGTTGGCCTACGGTCGAAGATCACCGATGAGGAGGAGTTCTGATGACAGCCGCCGAGAACAAAGACGTGGTGAGGTCCTTGTGGAACGCACTTTACGAACGCGACTGGGACAAGATCGGCCGGTTCTTCAATGCCGGCAGCGAGTACACCGACGTTCCCTCGCCACCTGAGGATGTCGCCAAGGGTCCAGCCGAGATCGTGGCCCGACTCCGATTGGGGCTCGAGCCCATCTCCGCCTACGAGCACGACCTCCGCCTCATGGTCGCCGAGGGCAACGTCGTGGTCACCGAGCATGCCGAAACCTGGCACTGGCACACCGGCGAGTCGGTGACCCTCCCTTTCGTGTCCGTTCAGGAATTCGAGGGGCGCGACATCATCCGGTGGTGGGACTACTGGGATCTGCAAACATTGATGAACGCTGCGCCGGGGTGGTGGATCGAGCACATCATGCAGGGGTACTGAGAGCCAGTTGTTGCCAGCTGATTCCGGGCGCGCCGGAAGAACCAAAGTTCTGCCGGCGGCGCACCACGCACGAGTGGCGGGACTCTATTGGTGGTGCGCTCGACACCGAATCCGTGGCGGGATGGACTCGATGCCTACCCACAATCTAGTCAATGGTGTGGGCCAGTTCACATCAGGGGACAATTCCCGATCCCGGCCGGCGCCGATCCCGGTCGCACCCAGCCGGGGCCTGGCGGACTGCCGGCCTCGAAGTCACGGTCTCCAGCCTCGTGGGGTAGCGTTGCGGGGTCGCAGTCCGGGGCGACTCCCCTCCAACCAGGGGAAAGATCTGATGAACAGGGACGGCCTCGAGCCCGGAGAAGATGCCACCACCCTCGAATTCCCTTACCGCTTGACCCCATGGTCGTCCCGACGGCCACCAGCAACCGATCATCTGGCAACCCAAACCATGCCCCGCCGGCCGAGCAAATCGAAGGAGTCTGAATGACCACCACCCAACAGCGACCCGACTTCAAGGTTGCCGACCTGGCGCTCGCCGACTTCGGTCGCAAGGAAATCGTGCTGGCCGAGCACGAGATGCCCGGGCTGATGGCCATGCGGTCGGAGTACGCCACCGAGCAACCCCTCAAGGGTGCGCGCATCACCGGGTCGCTCCACATGACCGTCCAGACCGCGGTGCTGATCGAGACCCTGACCGCGCTCGGGGCCGAGGTCCGTTGGGCCAGCTGCAACATCTTCTCGACCCAGGACCACGCCGCCGCCGCGGTCGCGGTCGGGCCCCATGGCACCGTGGACGATCCCCAAGGGGTGCCGGTCTTCGCCTGGAAGGGCGAGACCCTGGAGGAGTACTGGTGGTGCACCGAGCGGGCGCTGGAATGGCCGAGTGACGGTCCGACCATGATCCTCGACGACGGTGGCGACGCCACCCTCCTGGTCCACAAGGGTGTCGAGTTCGAGAAGGCCGGTGTGGTGCCCGACCCCTCCACCGCCGACACCGAGGAGTTCGGCGTGGTGTTGAGCGTCCTAACCCGCAGCCTGGCTGAGGACGGCCAGCGCTGGACCACCATCGCCAACGGCATCAAGGGGGTCTCCGAGGAGACCACCACCGGGGTGCACCGTCTGTTGGAGATGGAGCGCAGCGGCGAACTGCTCTTCCCCGCCATCAACGTCAACGACGCGGTCACCAAATCCAAGTTCGACAACAAGTACGGATGCCGTCACTCGCTGATCGACGGGATCAACCGGGCGACCGACGTGCTCATCGGCGGCAAGGTCGCGGTGGTGTGCGGCTATGGGGACGTCGGCAAGGGTTGCGCCGAATCGCTGCGCGGCCAGGGCGGGCGGGTGATCATCACCGAGGTCGACCCGATCTGTGCGCTCCAGGCCGTGATGGATGGCTACCAGGTCGCCACTCTGGAGGACTTCGTCGACACCGCTGACATCTTCGTGACCACCACCGGTAACAAGGACGTCATCACTGCCGCCCACATGGCCACGATGAAGCACCAGGCCATCGTCGGGAACATCGGCCATTTCGACAACGAGATCGACATGGCCGGTTTGATGAAGACCGACGGCATCGAGCGGGAGAACATCAAGCCACAGGTCGACAAGTGGGTCTTCCCCGACGGCCACGCCATCATCGTGCTGTCGGAGGGTCGCCTCCTCAACCTGGGCAACGCCACCGGCCATCCCAGCTTCGTGATGTCCAACTCCTTCACCAACCAGACCATGGCCCAGGTGGAGTTGTTCACCCGCGCCGGTGAGTACGAGACCAAGGTCCACGTGCTGCCCAAGCACCTCGACGAGAAGGTGGCCCGTCTCCACCTCGACGCCCTCGGGGTCAGGCTGACCACGCTCACCGACGAGCAGGCCGACTACATCGGGGTGCCGGTGGGCGGCCCCTACAAGCCGGACACCTACCGCTACTGAGGCGGGGCCCCCTTTGGTTGGGAGGGCCGACCGGGGAAGGGCACATGCTCAATGCGGGTCACCGTCTGGGTTCGGCCCCGATCGGGGCGTTCAGTCGTTGGCGGTGACCGCGATGGTTCTCTGATCGTGCGGGTACGGGCCGCGCCTGAGGGTGGCAAGGCGACCGAAGAAGCGCTGGTGGCCTTGGCCGCCGCCTTCGGGGTCCGACGGCGCCAGGTGTCACTCGTGTCGGGGCACACCAGCCGGATCAAGGTGGTTGACGTCAAGGGTGATGACGACGATCTGAAGACACGGATGGCCGAGTTGAGAACGGGCACTCCGGAGCAGGACTGACCGTTCACCGGCGCGTCTCATTCAGTCAGGACCGCCTCGGCCCGTGGCGTGCCCCATGATCGTGTCGATGACAGCAGTCTTTGCGTCGGCGTAGTGCTGCGTACTGGGCCAATCCTGGCGCGAGAGCTGCCGCTTCGTCGACGCATACAGCTCACGATCGGCGGTGTTCAGGCGCAACCAATCTCGGAAAACGAGGTATCTGGTGATTTCTCCGGATCCCTGGGTGAAGACATGGATATGTACGTCGTGCGCGGGGGTTCGAAGCATGCGGTGTTCATGGAAGTCTGGCTCACGGACTCGGAGTTCATACCCCGCCGCCTGGAGATCTCCCAAGTAAGAGGACTCGACCGAGGAATCCGCCACGGTGAGGCAGATGTCGACGATCGGCTTGGCGGCGAGACCCGGTACCGAGGTCGAGCCGATGTGGTCGATGGCCAGAGCCCGTCCGGCCAACGCCCCGACGATCTTCTTCCGTTCGATCTCGAACCGGCGCGGCCACTCCGGGTTGTAGTCGGTGATGACGACGTCTGCCTTCTCTGGTCCGCCGATGAATACGTCGGCATCCCGGCGGGGCATGGGTTCATCGTTGCACGGCGGCCGGGTGGTACGTGACCGGAAGTCCATCGGCTGGCTGCACTCGGCGACGGTCACGTGAAGCGCCGGATGATGCCCTCGGCCCGGGATCGGTAGCCGCCGCCGAAGAGCACCGCGTGCACCAGCAACGGGAGGAGCTGGAACAGCTCGATCCGCTCCTCCCAGCCGGCCTGGAGCGCCCGGATGTCCAGATAGGCCTCGATGGTCCGATCGGGCACGGCCCCGAACAGTCCCAGCATGGCCAGATCCTCCTCGGGGTAGCCGCCGTGGACCGAGGGGTCGATCAGCCACGGTTGACCGTCCGCCCCCCACAGCACGTTCCCCCACCAGAGGTCCCCATGCACCAGGGACGGCCCGACGGCCGGCAGCAGGTCGCGTATCCGGCCGACCAGGCCGGACGCCGGACGCTCCAACCCGCAGCGGGACGACAGCTCCACCAGCCGCCGGCCGAAAAAGCCGGCGCCGTCACCGGCGGGCTCGGCATCGACCGGACAGGCACCCACCCAGTGCGAACCGCCTCCCCAGACCGACCATGGGTGGGTATGCAGCGCGGCCAGTCGCTGCCCCAGCGCCACCTCGTGGGCGGCGGTCCGCAGGCCCTCGTCGACCCAGGTGGTCACCAGCAGGTCGGGCCGGGCGAGCACGACGTCGGGCACTGGGGGCCCACCGGGGACCCGGGCCAGGGCTTCCAGCCCGCCGGCCTCGTCGCCCACTCCGGAACCGGTCTTCGCCATCAGCTCCCGGTCTCCGGCCCGGACCCGCCAGATACCGGGACCGAGGGATCGCGGTGGCCCCGGCGTCACCCCGAGCTCGGCGGCCAACTCTGCCAACCACTGATCGACTGCTCGTCGGGTCACCCCGCCATTGTGGCCAGCCGGCGGGCCGGCAACCTCAGGCGTTGGCCGTCGCCGCCTCCAGCAGGTGGGCGAACCGCTCCTTGGCCGCCAGCCGGCGGGTGGGCACGTGCTCGGTGGGAACCGAGACCGGCGTGTACAGCTTCAGGGTGTGGCGGGCCACGGTGACCTTGTGGACCTCGTCGGGCCCGTCGTAGATACGGGCCGCCCTCGCCGCCCGGTACATCGACTCCAGCGGGAGGTCGGTGGAGAACCCCAGCGATCCGTGGACCTGGATGGCCCGGTCGATCACGTTGTAGAGCACCCCGGCGCCGTAGTACTTGATCATGGCGATCTCCACCCGGGCCGCCGAGGCACCCACCTCGTCCATCTTCCATGCCGCGTAGAGGGTCATCAGCCGGGCGGCGGTCATCTCCGCCAACGAGTCGGCCACCCAGTTCTGGATGGTCTGCTTCTCGGCCAGGGTCGACTTGTGGGTGGTGCGGGACACCGCCCGCTCGCACAGCATGTCGAACGCCCGCTTGGACTGGCCCAGCCACCGCATGCAGTGATGGATCCGGCCGGGCCCGAGCCGGTTCTGGGCCAGCAGGAACCCCTCGCCCTCGTTCCCAATCAGGTTCTCGTACGGGACCCGCACCTCCCGGTAGATGATCTCCGCGTGGCCGCCGAACTTTCCGAAGTGCTCCACCGGGTCTTCCATGGTGGCGATGTCCCGCACGATGTCGACTCCCGGAGCGTCGGCCGGCACGATGATCATCGAGCACCCGGCATAAGGGTGGACGTCGGGATTGGTCACCGCCATCACGATCAGGAAGTCGGCCACCGACCCGTTGGAGGTGAACCACTTGTGCCCGTCGATCACCCATTCGTCACCGTCCCTCACCGCCCGGGTGGTGATCATCGTCGGGTCGGCGCCGGCACCCGGCTCGGTCATCGAGAAGGCGCTCCGCAGGGTCCCGTCCAGCAGGGGCTCCAGCCACTGCTTGCGGTGGTCCTCCCGCCCCGAATTCTCGATCCCCACCGCCAGCAACTCGGCATTCCCGGAGTCGGGGGCGTTGTTGCCGAAGACCACCGGCCCGTAGACCGTCTGCCCCAGGATCTCGTGCATCAGACCCAGCCGGAGCTGGCCGAACCCACCGCCCCCGAGTTCGGGAGGGAGATGCGACGCCCAGAGCCCCTGGCCCTTCACCTCGCCCTGCAGCGGCTTGATGGCCTCGACCAGGACGTCGTGCGACAGCGAAAGTGTCTCCAGCGGGAAGATCTCCTCCCTGACGAACTCGCGCATCCACGCCAGCTTCTCCTCGAACTCCGGCTCGGTGGAAAAATCCCATGCCACAGCTATCTCCTCGCCGTCTGGCCCGGCCAGAACGTCTCGATCCGTCGTGTGATGGTCATGGGGCGGTACTCGTTTTTCGTCAGCCCCACCCGGCCAAGTACCGTTGCCCCATGCCCGGTGAAGCCACTGCCACCCCTATCCGTACCACCGTGACGCTGTCCGCGCCCAACCGGGGGTCGGACATGCCACCCCCCGGCCGGATCGAGATCGATTCGGTCGGTGCCCGGGCCCGTCTCCAGACCGCCGAGACCGCCCTCCTCGACGAGCGGCGCCTGCTCACCTGCGATGAGCTGGCCGGACTGGCCGAGCTCCCCGACCAGTGGGTCACCTCGCTGGCGTCCCTCGCCCACCAGGTCCGCCTGGCCTGGTGCGGTCCCGAGGTCGAGGTCGAGGGGATCCTGTCGGCCAAGACCGGCGGGTGCCCGGAGGACTGCCATTTCTGCTCCCAGTCCTCCCGGTTCGACACCCCGGTGAAGGCCACCCCGTTCCTCGACGCCGACGAGGTGCTGGCCGCCGCCGAGGAGACCAAGGCCCTGGGGGCGTCCGAGTTCTGCATCGTGCTGGCCGTCCGGGGTCCCGACGAGCGGACCCTCGGTCGGATTCTCGAGCTGGTTCCCCTGGTGCGGGACCGGACCGGCCTCAACGTGGCGGTCAGCGCCGGCCTCCTCACCGACGACCAGGCCCGGCGCCTGGGCGAGGGCGGGGTCCACCGCTACAACCACAACCTGGAGACCTCCAGGTCCTTCTTCCCGAATGTGGTCACCTCCCACAGCTGGGAGGAGCGGGAGGCCACCTGCCAGCGGGTCCGTGACCACGGGATGGAGCTCTGCTGCGGGGCGCTCATCGGGATGGGCGAGACCGACCAGCAGCGGGTGGAGCTGATCGGCCAGCTCCAGGAGCTCGACCCGACCGAAGTGCCCCTCAACTTCCTCAACCCCCGCCCCGGCACCCCGCTCGGGGACGCCCAGCCGGTGGCGGCCTGGGAGGCGATCCGGTGGATCGCCCTGTTCCGCTTGGGGCTTCCCGGGGTCATCTTGCGGTACGCCGGCGGCCGAGAAGTCACCCTGCGCGAGCTGCAGGCCATGGGCATGACCTCGGGGATCAACGCCCTCATCGTCGGCAATTACCTGACCACCCTCGGGCGGTCCGCCGACGAGGATCTCCAGATGCTCTCCGACCTGCGGATGCCGGTCGGTGCCCTCACCGGCATCCTGTGAGGGGGTCGGTGACCTCGACCCGGTACTGCACCGGCTGCGGCCGGGCGGAGGCCGACTGTGCGGGATGCGGGCGGGCGCTCGATCCACCCCGGTTCTGCATGGCCTGTGGACGCCGGCTCACGGTGACCGTCTCACCCGGGGGCTTTCGAGCCCGGTGCCGCGACCACGGCGACGTGACCTCCGGGTCGACGGGGTAGGACACCAGGCCAGAGGCCCCAATTTCCCGCCGACCGGTGCGACGTCCCCCCGGTCGCGCTGGGAGCAACCGTCGTCGGTGGCTACCACTGAGCGGACGAGTTCGGCATCCGAGCGACACCTCCGACGTCGGGTCGGGGTCAACCCGCATCGAGCGCATCCCATCCCTTTGCTGCCCCTCGGCACCTCTCTTGGCCGGTGTAGCCGCGCTGGTCAACCGGCTACTCACCCAACCTGGCACAATGTCGACCGGGACCGTTCCCATCCAGGGAGGGCCGGAGATCGAGGGACGGTATGGACGTCGAATCCACCAAGCAGAACCGCGAGGCGATGCTGCGAGACGCAATGGCGAAGGTGAGCCCCACCGAACTGAGGGCAGCCTTGAACCGGGCGACCCAGTCGGGCACTCGGCCGTCGCGGGCGGTCTATAACGCCATGTTGGCATTGCGGCGCCACCATGACCCGGTGCCCTACCTGACCCGGCCCCAGTACCGACCCACCGTTCCCTACGTGGCCGCCGCCCTCTCGGACGAGTGCCTCACTCGGACCGTCGAAGTGCTCGGCGACAACTCCGAGAACCCGACCCGGGAACAGCTGCTGGCCGCCCTCGACACCCTCGGATCCGACTTTGCCGACCCGGTCATTGCCGTGATGTTGGCCTGGGTGGCTCAGGACGGGCTGCCTTCCTCCGACTTGTGCGCGGAACTGCTCGCCTCCGATCCTCGATACGGGCTGGCGACGGGAGCCTCGCAACCCCCGGAGCCCGCCTCCGCCGAAGACCGCGCCGTGAGCAAGGAGGACGGGCCGGGAGATTCGGCCTGACTCAGCCGGCCGGTACCTTCCAACCGTTGGCCTCGGCGATCTCCTTGCAGGTCGGGCAGATCCCGAAGCGTTTGGGATCCCGACCCGGCACCCAGATCTTCCCGCACAGCGCCCGCACCGCCGTGCCGTTGACCATGCCCTCCACAACCGAGGGGCCGGCCGAAACGTAGTCACCGTCCTCGGGCTTGAACCCTTCCAGCACGATGTGGGCCATGCGCTCGTGATCGCCGTCGAGCTGGGGATCGGACAGCCGGGGGGACAGCGTGGTTCCGGATTCGGACATGGCTCCAGGATCGCGCATCCGGACCGGGCGGGCACGCCGCCCGCATCAGCCATCTTCCCTCGCCCACCACCGGTACCGGCGCCGGAGTAGGTTCCAACCGCGCCCGTGAACACATGAAACCGGGGCATCCCGGCGCAGCCCCGGACTCCAGACAGCGAACAGGAGCGTTGACGGTGCACGACCAACCAGGTGACCGGTCCCGGGTCCCAATCGGCCGCCGGAAGGTGGCCATGATCGTCATTGGAGGCGCCGCACTGGTGATGGCGTCATGTTCCTCCGGAGGTTCGACCAGCCCTACCACCACGTCCGGAGCCGCGACGACGTCGAGCGTGGCGAGCTCCTCATCGTCCTCCGGATCGGCGTCGACCACCTCGTCGAGCAGTCCCGGGATACAGAACCTCCCGGTCTCCAACACGGTCAAGGACCAGCTCACCTCGGCCTACGTGGCCTTCCGCAACTTCAAGGCCACCGACGTCATCGGAACGGCCCCCAATAGCGTGTACTACGCCTACGATCCATCCTCCGGCACCTACTGGGCCATGTCCGGTTTCGTGCCCTCCCAGGAAGCCAGCTATCAGGTTCACGTGAGCATGCAGGATGCCGGCGCCTTCGGTTGGTTCAGCCAGAAGTCGGGTGGGAACTGGAAGGCCCACGATGGGAGCTTCCCGCCCTGGTGTCATGCCGACCAGTTCTTTCCGAGCGGGATCCTGGTCGTCTGGTCGATCTCTGCCGCCCAGCTGACCTGCTGATCCGGTGCCGCGCCTCCCAGCCCCTACGCTGGATGGATGCCGGAACGCACCCTCATCCTGGCTTCGGGGTCCCCGGCCCGTCTCCGGCTGCTCAGAGAAGCCGGCTTCGATCCCAAAGTGGTGGTGAGCGGGGTCGACGAGGACGACGTGGTCGCCGACGACTCTCCAGGCCTCACCCGCCTGCTGGCCGAGCGCAAGGCGTCGGCGGTGGCTGACCCCAACGGGGGCGCCGTGGTCGTCGCCTGTGACTCGATCCTCGAGTTCGACGGTCGCCGGTTCGGCAAGCCGACCAGCAAGGACGAGGCCATGGGATGGCTGCAGTCCATGCGGGGCCGCCAAGGGACCCTCTACACCGGGCACTGTGTCATCGACGAGCGCACCGGCAGAAAGGTGACCGACGTGGCCGCCACCACGGTGCGATTCGGCATCACCACCGACGACGAGTTGAAGGCCTACCTGGCCACCGGAGAAGCCATGGCCGTGGCCGGCGCCTTCACCCTCGATGGGAGATCGGCCCCCTTCGTCGACGGTGTCGACGGCGATCCCAGCAACGTGATCGGCCTGTCCCTCCCGTTGTTCCGCTCGCTTCTCGCCCGCCTCGACATCCCGATGACCGCGCTGTGGGCAACGTGACCGTCGACTCCCCTCCGCTCAAGCTCGGACCGATCGCCGTCGACCCCCCGGTGGTCCTGGCGCCGATGGCCGGAGTGACCAACGTCGCCTTCCGGCGCCTCTGTCGCACCTACGGAGCCGGTCTCTACGTGAGCGAGATGGTCACCGCTCGGGCTCTGGTCGAAGGCAACGCCAAGACCATGGGCATGGCCGCGTTCGGCGACGACGAGCCGGTGCGTAGCGTCCAGCTCTACGGCGTCGATCCGGTGGTGATGCACGAGGCGGTCCGCCGGCTGGTGGACGACATCGGGGTGGACCATATCGATCTCAACTTCGGCTGCCCGGCGGCCAAGGTGACCCGGCGGGGAGGGGGTGCAGCCCTTCCCGTCCATCGAACCCTGCTCCGGCATATCATCGCCGCCGCGGTGAAGGGGGCCGGCTCGGTCCCGGTGAGCGCCAAGTTCCGGATCGGGGTGGACGACACCCACATCACCTACCTCGAGACCGGTCGGATCGCCGAGGGTGAAGGAGCGGTGGCGGTGGCGCTCCATGCCCGCACCGCCGAACAGCTCTACTCGGGAAGCGCCGACTGGCCGGCCATCGCCACGCTGAAGGAAGCGGTCACCACCATTCCGGTGCTCGGCAACGGCGACATCTGGGAGGCGTCCGACGCCCTGGCCATGGTGGCCGCCACCGGGTGCGACGGGGTGGTGGTGGGACGGGGGTGCCTGGGTCGCCCGTGGCTGTTCCGGGATCTGGCCGATGCGTTCGCCGGTCGCCCGCTGTCCGCTCCCCCCGACCTGGGTGAGGTGGCCCGGATCATGGCCGCCCACGCCGGGTTCCTGTGCGACACCTTCGGAGACGAATATGGCATCCGCCAATTCCGGAAGCACACCAGCTGGTACCTCACCGGGTTCCCGGTCGGGCCCGAGGTCCGCCGGGCGATGGCCACCATTGCCACCCGCCACGAGCTGACCCGGATCCTCGACGGTTTGGACGCCGCGGTGCCGTTCCCCACCGGGGCGTCCCGGATGGCCCGGGGGCACACCAACGGTCCGAGGCCGGTCCACCTTCCTGCCGGCTGGCTCGATGCCGTCGACGACCCGACCCCCCCGGAGGGCGCCGAGGAATTGGTCTCGGGGGGCTGAGACCACCGGGAGTACCGAGCCGGGCCGAACGGTGTGGGACAATGGGCGCCGGGTTCATGCTGGGCAGATGCACGCTGCCCGTCGCCGCGGAGACTCTGCGATCGACATACTCACCCGAGCTCCCTGATGATCGTCGGCTCCTCCCTCACTATCGAAATCGGTGACCGCAACCTGCTCCGTGACGCCTCGTTCGTGGTCGGTGCCGGTGAGAAGGTCGGGCTGGTCGGGCGCAACGGCACCGGAAAGTCCACCCTCATCTCGGTCATCGTCAACGAGCCGGGCGCGACCGTCCGCTCCACCGGCAACGCCCGGATCCGGGGCACCTACAGTTTTCTGCCTCAGGCTCCGGTGGCCGGCGGGCTGGGACTGGACCCCAACGGCTTCTCCCACGTGCTGTCCGGCCGTGGGCTCGACGTCCTCGACGATGCTCTCAACAAGGCCCGGGACCAGATGGCCAAGGATCCCAGCACCGAGAACATCGAGCTCTTCTCCGACCTCGAGGAGCAGTTCCGGGAGAACGGCGGCTACGAGGCCGAGGCCATCATGGCCAGGCTGGCCGACGGTCTCGGTCTCCGCGAGGATCTGCTGCTCGAGGACATCGACACCCTCTCCGGCGGACAGCGGCGGCGGGTCGACCTGATCCGCATCCTGTTCCAGGGTCCTGACACCATGATCCTCGACGAGCCGACCAACCACCTGGACCTCCCGGCCAAGCGCTGGCTGATGGAGGAGCTCGAGTCGTTCCCGGGCGCCATCCTGGTGGTCTCGCACGACCTGAAGCTGCTCGACCGGTCCATCAACAAGGTGCTCCATCTCTCGGGCGGCCGGCTGCACGAGTTCAAGGGGACCTACTCGTCCTACATGGTCCAGCTCGCAGCCGACCAGACCCAACGCGAGCGTTCAGCCCAGCTCGAAGGCCGGGAGATCAAGCGCCTGTCGACGGTGGCCGACTCCATGCGGGGGAGCACCAACCGCCGGGCCCGCATCGCCAAGTCGATCGACAAGCGGGTGGAACGGCTGGAGTCGTCCCGGACCGAGGTCCATGCCCGGGACAAGAAGTCGGTGTTCCGCCTGCCCACCCCGAAGCGCTCGGCGGAGGTGCCGCTCCGGGCCACCCACCTGGTGGTCAGGTACGGCTCATCGACGGTGCTCAAAGACGTCAACTTCCACACCCGTCGGGGCGACCGGGTCGTCATCATCGGACGCAACGGGGCCGGGAAGTCCAGCCTGCTGCGGTGTCTGGCCGGCGTGCAGAAGCCGACCAAGGGCGAGGTGGAGATCGGGGTGAACGTGTCGCTCGGCTATTTCGCCCAGGAGCACGAGCAGGTGGATCTGGAAGTCTCCGTCCTCGACAACATCGACGACACCATCCTCCGCTCGGAGACCGAGCGCCGTTCCCTGCTCGGGACGTTCGGGATCCCCGGGAAGGCCGCCTACCAGATGCCGGGCACCCTCTCGGGTGGCGAGCGGGCCAAGCTGGGGCTGGCCATGTTGGCGGCCGGACAGGCCAATGTCCTGCTCCTGGACGAGCCCACCAACAACCTCGACCCGTCGTCGATCGAAGCGGTCGGCACCATGCTCAGCAATTGGGCGGGCACCATCGTGGTGGTGAGCCACGACCGCACCTTCGTCAATGCGCTCGAGCCGACCCATTGCCTGAAGCTGCCCGACGAGGTCTTCACCCACTGGGACGACAAGTACCTCGATCAGGTCGAGATGAAGTAGCGGGCCGATGAGGCGACGGCTCTTCGTCCAACCGGACACATCTCCCGACCCCTTGGGTGTCCCGGGAACGGAGCGGCTCCTGACCCTGACCGACGGAGTGGTGGCCATCGCCCTCACCCTGCTGGTACTGCAGTTCAAGGTCCCGTCGCTCACCCCTGGGACGGATCCCAACTCACCGCACGCGCTCTATGTGGCGTTACGGCTCAGCGGGTCGTTGGTCAGTTACGTGGTGGCCTTCTATGTCATCGGCCAGTTCTGGCTGGCCCACCATCGGGTGTTCCGCTACATATCCGGCCACAGCGAGAGCCTGGCCTGGTGGAACTTCGGCTTTCTCTTCACCATCACCTTGTTCCCCTTCACCAGCGCACTCCTGGGCAGCTATTCCGACAACGCCCTCGCCGTCATCGCCTTCGCCGTCAACCTGCTGTTGGCCAGCATCTCCACCACGCTGGTACTCGGGGTGGCGAAGCACATGCACATGCTGGTGCCCCAGGCCTCGCCGGCCGTCCTCCGGGGCATCCGGGTACGGGGCTTTGCCTCCGCGGTTGTCATTGTTGCATCCATCATCGTGGCGTTCTTCTCGCCGACCAACGCAAAATACGTCTGGATCCTGTTGGTGGTGTCGGCTCGGCTGGCCCGGATGTGGCCCACCGGGGCACCTGCAGTAGCCGATGATGTTGCGGCCGGTGTCGGTGGCGACGTAGACGCCCCCAAGGTTGGCGAGGTGGGCGGCGGTCACGAGGCCGGTGGTGAAGCCGGCTTCTAATCATGGGCGCAAGGTGGGAGACGGGCTCCTCCCGGTCTGAGGTCTCACCGCCCGAGACTGACCCGCACACCAGATCTACGAGCCGATCGGCCAGGGTGGTTAGCCCATGCTCTCGATGATCTGGATGACCTCTTCGGGGCGGTAACCCTGGATCCGGCAGAACTCGATCAACTCCCGAACTCTCTTTACCACGACGCCCTGTTGCGGAGTCCCAGAGACGGTGATGCCCCGGCCTCGTTGAAAGTCGAGGAGCCCTTCGTCCCGGAGGATGCGTAGCGCCCGCAGCACCGTGTTCTTGTTCACCCCCAGCACTGCCGCCATGTCCTTGGCCAAAGGGAGGCGCTCCCCCGGGACCGCCTCCCCATCGGCAATAGCCCTTCGGATCTCTCCAGCCACCTGGTCGTGGAGGGCCATGGAATCGGATCGGTCGACCTTGACAGGAAGCATGGTGCTAGTCATAGTAGTTCTATGCACCCGCCATTGCCAGGTCTGCCATGACGGTTGTCGACCCGCCGGTTGAAAAGCCCAAGGTTGGCGAGGCCGAGCTCCTGTTTCAGGAAGCGAGGCAGCGTCGTCGGCGTCGATGGCTGGTCTCGGGAATCGTGGCGTCCGTGGTGCTCGCCCTTCTGGGATTCATCTTGAGCGTCACCCTGACAGGAGGGGGCAGGGGCCCGTTGCCGCAAGGCGCAACTCCGTTGACGGCCAGGCCGGCAGCAGCTTGGGGCGGCACCTTCAGCATCCGTCCGGTGCTTTGCTATGCGCCACCGCTTACCCTGGCCGCGGGTCAGGCCCCAGCTGCGGGAACATTGCCCACCTGCTCAGCTTCGTCCGAACTGACGGCAACCAATCTCGGGGTGGAGCCGGACTCCAACAACGTCAACGGATACACGTGGAATTCCAGCATCCCGGTAGATCCTCAGTTCGCAACCTACCCGTCGACCTCGCCTGCCAACGACAATTTGGGGAGCACGGTCTTGCTGCCCGCGGCGTCCACCAACCAGGGCGCCGGCCGATACGTGCTCGGGCCAGCCCGCATCACTCGTTCAGCAATCAAGTCAGCCAGCGCTCAACTCGTCAACAACCAATGGTCGGTGAGCATCGCCTTTACCGGCGAAGGCGCAACTCAGTGGGATACCCTCGCCCAGCAGCAGTTCCACGCCATCATCGGTATCGATGTCGGCGGAAAAGTGGTCTCTGCACCGATCACCGAGCCCAGCCAGACGTCCTTCAGCTCACTCAACGGCCGACTGGAGATCTCCGGCAGCTTCAGTCAGCAGCAGGCCAAGGCATTGGCCGCGCAGCTCTAGGACGGCCCGTCATTCGCAACCGCGCGAGTGCACCAGTCGTAGCGTCCAGGCTCGGCCAGAAACTACTCCGCAATCCGTTCGTTCAGCCGAACATCCACGGTGTCGCCCTCGGCCTTACCGATGGCCTTCCGGATCTCAGCCTTGATCGGCAGTTTGTGGGTTCCATCGCCCATGGCCATGAACGCGCTTTGGAACGGGTGGCCGTCAACGGTGCCACGGACTTTCACCAACTCCTTGGTGCCGAAGAACTCGGCCGAATCCGGCATCACCACGTAGGTCCAACCGCCCTTGTTCGGGCTCTTCTGCATGGTGGCCCGAAACTTCTTCTTCACCGGACTCGCCACTGCCCCGCCAGTGCTAGTTCCCCGGGTAGTTCGGAGGGGGCGGGAGACCCTCCGTCACTTCCCGCCGACCGTTGCTGCGTTCCGATCCTTCGGCATCGCCGGCATCCTTCAGGGCATCGACCAGTACCTGGGCAGCCCCGACCAGGCCGGCGGCCTCGTAGGGAACAACGATCTTGGCGTTGGTCGATGACGCCACGCCTTGAAGGGCGCGCAACTGCATCACGGCCAGCGTGTTGGGCTTGATGGTCGCTCCGTCGATGGCGGTGAGGGCGGCGGCGTCACCTTCGCCCCGGAGCTGGCTGGCCCGCTTCTCGCCGTCGGCGCGCAGCTCGAGCACCTGCTTCTGACCCTCGGCCGACAGGATGGCCGCCTGCTTCTGGCCCTCGGCCTCGAGCACGGCGGCCTGCTTCCGACCCTGCGCGCTGTTGACTGCTGCCTGCTGCTCGCCCTCCGACTTCAGAATGGCGGCCCGCTTGTGCTGCTCGGCTTCCTTCTGCTCCGACATCGCCTGAAGCACATTGACCGGCGGGGTGATATCGAGAATCTCGATGCGGTTCAGGCGCACTCCCCACTTGAGGGTGGCCTCGGCCATGTGCTCCTGCATCTTGGTGTTGATGTTCTCTCGCTGGGACAACGACTCGTCGAGCGTGAGCTCTCCGAAGACGGCCCGAAGCGCGGTCCGGGACATCTGATCGATGGCCAGATTGAAGTCATTGACTTCGAACAGCGCCAGCTTGACGTCGGTCACCTGGCAGAAGATGGTGGCACTTACCTGCAGCGAAACATTGTCCCGGGTGATGACCGACTGCTGGTCACCAGTGTGTGGGAACTCGCGGATGTCGACCTTTTCCATCCGGTCGGAGAATGGCCGCATCAGATGCAGGCCCGGCTGCCGGATGGCCCGGAACTCGCCGAATCGCTTGACCACCCCCACGCTTCCCTGCTGCACCACCTTCAGGGACGACTTCAGGAACCCGATGATGAGCCCTACCACCACGATGCCACCGACTACCCCGATGGCGGCGGCTGCGTCTGCTCCACTCGAACCAATGAGCATGTTGCCTACCTCTCTTGTTACTACTGTGGCACCTTGGAGGAGGTCGTGGGGATTACCCGGCTCTCATTCGTCCGTCGGGTACACCACCAGCACCCCCCGATCGACGTCCGCCACCACCACGGTGGCTCCCACGTCGATGGTGGTTCCCGGAAAGAGCGATACCGCGTACCACTCCTCACCACGTGTTTTGACCGCACCCGGGTGATGTCGCACGCTGACGGGCTTGGTCACCACCGCCGTCTCGCCGATCATTCCCGAGACACCGTTCAACATCGACAGCTCCATTTCCGACTCTGAACCCAACTGTGTCAGGCGCCGGAACGACCTCCTGTCCCGACGGGCCGTTTCGCCTGGCGCAAACAAGCATCTGTCCCTGCTGGAACTATACGGGTTTCACCTCGGGGTCATCCCACCGGGCGGTTTCTCAGGGCTCTCGGCAGGTCATTCCTCGCCGTCGAGGACCCGGTTGAAGAACGCCGCCGCCCGGTTCTGGGTGTCCCGGGTCTGCTTTTCGATGAAGCGCTCGACCACCGGCCCGGCTCCAAAGATCTTGACCTTGGCCTCAAGCGAAAACACCTGCTCACAGGTACCCCGATCTGAGCCGTCCTCGTTGTCCTGGTGGGCCGGGGGAGGCTCGTCGCGAGCAGATCCATCCGCCGAGGGATCCCCCTCGGCGGCCTCGGCACCACCCGTGGTCCCCTCCGTCTCCTTGATCTCGATGGTGCCGCGGATATCCGTCTTGTCTCCCAGGGTGGCCGGCGTCAGGGTGAAGGACCAGATGCCGGTCTCTGGATCGAAGGTGCCGTGCTCGGTGGTGACCACCTCGGACCCGAACAACCGCTTGACCGGGCCCGGGGCATCAGGCCGCTGGCCATAGCGCATGGTCCGTTGGAGCCCGCTGACGAGGTCGCCCGTCTGCTCCTCGATTTCCACCGAGGTCGACCTCAGCGCCTCGAGGTGGAGGCGCCGGGTCACGTCGGGGTCGAAGAAAGCCTCCCAAAAGCGCGCCGCAGGTGCGTGGATGTCGTAGTGCAGCTCCAACTTCATGAAAGAAAGCATTGCACGGCAAGCCCGACGGTGCCGGGCAGATTCCGGGCAACCGAGCTGAGGTTGCGATTACTCTCAGCCATGGCCTCTGCCCGATCGATCCCCCTCTCGCCCGGAACCGTGTCGCCGGTGACCGCCCGGAAGACGTGGCGCACCGTCGAACCCCTCCACGGGATGATCTACTTCGCGCCCGAGGCCACCCGGTCCTATTCGGACCTGGGCATCCCGCCAACCTCGGGGTACTTCGCATCCCGGTCGGCTCCGATGGGGCCCGTCTGTGCCGAGGTGGTCATCGCCACCTTCTTCAACTTCCACCCCCGGGTGGTCAGAGCAGCCATCCCTTCGGTGTGGAGCATCTCGACCCCGGAGGCGGTCCTCGAGGCCCGGGTCGACTCCGCCGATGCCGCGCTCCGCCGCATGTTGGGAGATGCCGTCGGTTCACCGGAGATGGCCCGCGCCGCCGAGCTCACCCACGCCGTCGCCGAACGGGCCGCCGAGCGCGTGGGCGGGCGGGCGTTGTTCGCCGGGCACGCCCGGCTGCCCTGGCCCGACTCTCCGCACCTGGTGTTGTGGCACGCACAGACCTGTCTCCGGGAATTCCGGGGAGACGGGCACATCGCCGCGCTGCTGTTGGCGGAGATCTCGCCGGTGGAAGCCCTCGTCGTCCATGTCGCATCCGGCGAAGTGCCGATCGATTTCCTCAAGAGCACCCGCGGTTGGTCCGAGGAGGAGTGGGACGCCGGGGTGGAGCGGGTGCGGTCACGGGGTTGGCTCAACCCCCAGGCCGGTGGGGAGGCCACGCTGTCGCTGAGCGAGGCCGGGACGACCGTCCGTCAGCGGGTGGAGGACGAGACCGACCTGCTGGCTCAGTACCCCTATGAGGCGATCGGAGAGGACGGGTGTGCCGAGCTCCGCACTCTGGCACGTCCCTTCAGCCGAACGGTGGCGGCGGCCGCCGGGCTGGGGGTTGTCGCGGCCCCATCGCCTCCGTCGGCCTGATCGTGCAGCCTGCTGCTACGTTCATCCGATGATCGAGGATGGAGCGGAGATGGCCAATGACGCCATGATCCGCGAGTTCATGGCTGCGTGGGAGCGCCGCGATACCGAGCACATCGTCGACAGCTTCACCGACGACGGCATCTATCACAGCATCCCGTTGACACCGATCGTCGGAAAAGAGGCGATCCGGAAGTTCGTGAGCGGATTTGCCGACACGCCGCCGGGCCGGCTGGAGATCCGCCACCAGGTCGCCTCGGGCAACGTGGTGATGAACGAGCGCACCGACCACATCACCCTCAACGGGAAGCCGGTGACCCTACCCATCTGCGGTGTCTTCGAGATCGAGGATGGCCGCATCCGGGCGTGGCGCGAATACTTCGACCTGACCCCGGCCAAGGCTGCCTACCGCGCGCCCTGAACCACGTCTATCGGTGGATGAGGACGAAATCACCGAGACTCGCCTCTTGCCCGGGAATGGTGAAGATCTCGACATCGGCGCTCGACGCCAGCCACTCGAGGTTGCGCCGGTGGATCTCGTCCAACTCCTGAAACCGGTCGAGCACCACCGCCACCGGAGTCGGCCGGCGGTCACCTCCGGCCGCCGGAGCCGTTTGCGATCCATCCACCGCCGGCAGCAGGGCATCCAAGGAGAGACGCACCGCATTGATCGTCCCCAAGCCGGCGTCGGCGACCAGGACGACCAGGTCCGGCCGTAGCGCGGTGACCAGGTCGATGGTGTCCCCGTCCGAGGCCTGCGGGGATCGCACTCCCCCGGCGGTCTCCACCAGCCCGAGGTGGACACGACGGTCGGGCCAGGCCAGCTCGGCGACCAGTTCGGCGATGGTGAACGGGGGTAGACCGAGGGCATCGGCCGCCATCGGAGGCGCCATGGCCCGGTGGTAGGAGCGGTGGGGGCGACAGACTTCCCCGGGGTCCTCGCCGGACGCCGCCGCCAACACCTGGGCATCGGTCGGACCGCCGAGCGAGGCTCCGCGGCTGTCGACGTCGAACGACTGGGCCGGCTTCCGGGCGGCGACCTGCAGGCTCCGGGAACGCACCTCATGGAGGAGCTGGGTGCACACCCAGGTCTTGCCCACCTCGGTCCCGGTCCCGCACACCAGGACGACCTGGTCAGGACGCAACGGCGCTCCCGATCACGTTCCGGTCGGCTCCAGATCCACCATGCTCTTCGTCGGCATCAAGCGCCGCCAGCTCGGCGACCAGCCGGTCGACCTGCTCATCGGTATGGATCGATGACAGCGTGACCCGCAACCGGGATGTCCCCGGCCGGACGGTGGGAGGTCGGATGGCCGGGACCCACAATCCGTGGGCGAGCAGGTGGTCCGACGCCGCCACCGCCCGGGCCTCGTCACCGATGATCACCGGGACGATCGGCGACCGCGGCCCGGCCTGAGCCCTGACGGCTCCGACGGCGTCCGACACCCTGGTCACCAGGTCGGTGAGGCGGCGACACAACGCCTCGCCCTCGGGAGACCGCACGATTCCCACCGCCGCCAACGCCGCGGCGGCATCGGCCGGGGACGGCGCGGTGGTGAAGATGTACGGCCGGGCCCGGTTGACCAGCAGCTCCACGAAACGAGCCGGTCCGACCACGAAACCGCCCAACGAGCCGAGCGTCTTGGACAAGGTACCCACCCGGAGGACGTCAACTCCCAGTTCGCCGGGGGCTCCGCCCGCCGGCAACTCGGGGCCGAGGACGGCATGGGCCTCGTCGAGAACCAGGAGGGCGCCGAAACGCCGGGACACCTCGAGCAGGCCGACCAGGTCGGCGGCGTCTCCGTCCATGGAGAACACGGTGTCGGAGACGATGATCGGCCGTCCGGTGCCGGCGGCGACCAGCTGTTCGAGGTGGTCGAGGTCGTTGTGGCGGTAGACAGCCACCTCGGCCCTCGCCGCCCGGCACCCGTCGATGATGGAGGCGTGATTCAACTCGTCGGAGAACACCGACGCCCCGTTGGCGGCGAACACCGACAGCACCGACAGGTTGGCGGCGAACCCGGTCGGGAACACGATGGCCCGCTCGCATCCCTTCCACGCGGCCAGGGTCTCTTCGAGCTCGGCGTGGATGGGCCGTGACCCGGTCACCAATCTCGACGCCCCCGACCCTGCCCCCCAGCGATCGAGGGCGGAGTGGGCGGCGGCAACCACCGCCGGATGGCAGGACAGGCCGAGGTAGTCGTTGGAGGCGAACGAGACGATCTCGCCCCCGGGGTCATTCCCCCCGGCCGCGAGGTCGCCCAGCCGGCCGGCCGGTCCGCGGGCGTCGAATGTCCGGGGTCGGCGCCATTGGTTGGCGGCTTCCACCGTCCGGCACGACGCCTCGACCCACTCGGACCAGGCCGACGGCCCGCTCACCGCCGGTCTTCCCCCCCGACCGCGATGATCGACGCCACCAACACCTCGACCACCTTGTCGACCTCCTCGATGGTGGTGGTCAGCGGTGGCATCAGCACCACCACGTCGCCGAGCGGCCGCAGCAGAACGCCCTGCTGGGTCGACGCCGCGCACACCCGACGTCCCCACCGTTCGCCGCCGGCGGGCGGATCGAGCTCCACCCCGACCATCAGGCCCCGTTGGCGCACCGCCCCGACCCCGGGAAGCCCGGTGACCTCGTCGCGCAGTTTGACCGCGAGGCGTTCCGCCACCGCCGCCACATTGGCCAGCACGTCCCATTCGCCGATGAGCTGCAGATGACGGAGCGCCACCGCGCAGGCCAGCGCGTTCCCGCCGTAGGAGTGGCCGTGGTAGAAGGTCTTCTCGCCGAGGTCGGCACCGTCGAAGGCGGCGAACACCTCTCCGGAAGCGACGGTGGCCGACAGCGGGAGGTAACCGCCGGTGATCCCCTTGCCCAGGCACAACAGGTCGGGGCGGAAGTCGGGTCCCGCCCACTCGGAGGCGAAGAGCTTGCCGGTCCGCCCGAAGCCGGTCGCCACCTCGTCGCAGATCAGCAGCACCCCGTGCGCCCGGCAGGCGGCTCCCAACCTGGCCAGGTCGCCAGGTTCGGTCACCAGCATCCCGGCGGCCCCCTGCACCAGTGGCTCGATGATGACGGCGGCCAACTCGTCGGCGTGGGCCTCGACGCAGGCCACCGCCTTGTCGGCCCAGTCGGGCGAGGCGTAACCCGGGGTTCGGATGACCGGGAAGCGCAGCGGGTCGAACAGGGCGGTCCCGAAGCCGCCGTCCCCCAACGACAGGGCCCCGACGGTGTCCCCGTGATAGGCGTCACCGAGGGCCAGGAAGCGGGTGTGTCCGGCTTGACCTCTGTTCACCCAGTACTGGAAAGCGATCTTGGCCGCCTGCTCGACGGCCACCGCGCCGTCCGAGGCGAACAGTACGTGGGCGTCGTCGACCGGCACCACCGCGGTCAGCGCCTCGGCGAACTCCACCACCGTCCGGTTTCCGTTTCCCAACAGGGTGGTATGGGCCACCCGGCCGAGCTGTTCGACCAGGGCGGCATCCAGCTCGGGGACGTGGTGCCCGAGGGTCATGACCCACAGCGAGGAGATGGCATCGAAGTAGCGCCGGCCGTCCACGTCGATCACCTCACGCCCCTCGCCCCGCTCGACGGTGATCGGCGAATTGCCCTCATAGGCAGCCATTTGGGTGAAGCCGTGCCAGACCACGCCGGCATCCCGGGCCGCCCACCGGTCGGCGGCTGAGGTCGATGGTCGGGAGGTCGGGGGCCTGGTCATCGGCGAGAGTCTTATGCAGCCCGGGAGACAGGTCGAACCGAAGCCTCGGGAGACCCACTTGAGCTGCCCGGTACACTCCGGGTCATGGATCGCATCGGCCTGGTTGACACCATGTTCGCCCGCTTCGACATGGGGGCCGAAGCCGCCAGCGAGCTGGCCGGCTGCCCCGGCTACGGCGAGACCTTCGAGATCGTGCGCCGGACGGTGCCCGGGTTCAAGGACCTGGGCGTCGAGTGCAAGCGGCTGATCGAGAACGAGAAATGCCGGATCGTGGTGGCCATGGGGATGCCCGGGAAGGCCGCCATCGACCAGGTCTGCGCCCACGAGGCCGCCCAGGGGATCATGATGGCCCAGCTGCTGACCTCGACCCACATTCTCGAAGTCTTCGTGCACGAGAACGAGGAGGAGGACCCGGCCAAGCTGGCCCAGGTGTGCATCAACCGGGCCCGCAGCCACGCCCGGAACGCCTACTGGATGCTGTACGAGCCCGAGCAGCTGGCCCGGCGGGCCGGCCAGGGAGTGCGGCAGGGCTACGAGGACGCCGGTCCCATCGCCGCCGATCGAGCCGGCTCGATCTAGGCCTCCGCGCTAGGCGGCGGGTTCGTGGGGCAGCCCCAGGGTCCGCTCACCGATGATGTTCCGCTGCACCTCGGAGGTGCCGCCGCCGATGGTGAGCGCGGGGGCGAACATGAACCCGAAGCTGTAGATGGCGTCCGCTCCCTCGCCGACCAGCATCCCCGATGAGCCGGTGAGGTCGCAGGCCAGCTCCATCACGTGCTGTCCGTGTTCGTCGGCGAGGGCCTTGCGCACCGAGGCCTCGGGTCCCGGGTCGGCCCCCGACACCGCCGCTGACACCATGCGGAGGCGGAGCAACCGCAGGATCTCGCCTTCGGACCAGACCTGGGCCAGGCGCTGCCGGAAGAGCGGGTCGGAGGCGCCGCCCGACCGCTTCACCTGGTCGACCAGATCCTCGGCCGTCGGGCCCATCCCCCACAGCGAGCCGGCACCCGACAGCGACACCCGCTCGTTCCCGAGGGTGACCTTGGCCAGTCGCCAGCCGTCCCCTTCGCGGCCGACCAGGTTGGCCGCCGGGATCCTGACGTCATCGAAGAACACCTCGTTGAAGGTGTGGGTCCCGGTCATGTCCACCAGCGGCCGGACGGTGATGCCGGGCGCGTCCATCGGGCAGATGAAATAGGAGATCCCCTGATGCTGCGGCGCTTCCGGGTCGGTCCGGGCCAGCAGGATCCCGAACGTGGCCACATGCGCATAGGAGGTCCACACCTTCTGGCCGTTCACCACCCACTGGTCGCCGTCCCGCTCGGCCCGGGTGGTGAGGGAGGCCAGGTCCGAGCCGGCGCCCGGTTCGCTGAAGAGCTGGCACCAGATCTCGTCGGCCGACAGCATCGGGCCCAGGTAGCGCTCCTTCTGCTCCTCGGATCCGGCCCGGAGGAGGGTCGGGCCGGCCCAGCCGATTCCGATGGTGTTGGTGGGGCGCCTGACCGAGGCCCGCTTCAGCTCGTCGTCCACGATCAGCTGGGTCTCGGGGTCGGCGCCCATCCCCCAGGGCTCGGGCCAGTGGGGGGCCACGTATCCGGCCTCGGCCAGCTCCCGGCCGGAGGGCAACGGGTGTTCGGCCAGCCAGGAGCGCACCGAAGCCCGGCGGGGGTCGCCATCAGGGGGAAGGGCAAAGTCCATGGCCGCGAGCGTAGGCTGCTCCGGTTCGGCCGAGACAATCGGCCACCGGTGACAAGGGGTGCCCGAGCAGATGACCAAGTGGAATTTCGCAGACGTGTGGGAAACGGTGGCAGAGACCCTGCCCGATGCTCCCGCCCTGACCCAGGGGGCACGCATCCAGTCGTGGAAGGACACCGACCGTCGGGCCGACAACGTGGCGCGGTGGCTCCTGGGTGCCGGCGTGGCCAAGCAGGACAAGGTGGCTCTCTATCTCTACAACTGCCCTGAGTACCTGGAGGCGACCTTCGCCATCTTCAAGATCGGCCTGGTGCCCATCAACACCAACTACCGGTACGCCGACAACGAGCTCGCCTACCTGTGGGAGAACGCCGATGCGGTGTCGGTGGTTTTCCACGGAGTGTTCACCGAACGCATCGAGGGCGTCCGTGACCGGGTCCCGAGCATCCGTAGCTGGCTGTGGGTGGACGACGGCACCTCTCCATGCCCTTCGTGGGCGGTGGCCTACGAGAGCGTGGCCGCCGACGACGGACCCGACGACGGACCGGACGGCCGACCCGAGCGGGTGCGGGCGCCCTGGGGACGGAGCCCCGATGATCTCAACCTGCTCTACACCGGCGGGACCACCGGCATGCCCAAGGGGGTGATGTGGCGACAGGACGACCTGTTCGCGCTGCTGAACGGTTCAGGATTCCGACAGTACGGCGAGGAGGCGGGGGTCGAGGGGGTGCGGCAGTCCCTCTCCGAGCAGGGACCGGGGATGACCCTCCTCCCGGCCTGCCCCCTGATGCACGGGACCGGCGGGTTCACCGCCCTCGAGTGCCTGAGCGAGGGAGGCAGGGTGGTCCTCCTGGCCTCGCGCCATTTCGACCCCATCGAGCTCCTCGACACCGTCGAGCGGGAGAAGGTCAACGGCCTGATCATCGTGGGCGACGCATTCGCCAAGCCCATCCTGGCCGCGCTGGATGCCGATCCTGACCGGTGGGAACTGACCAGCCTGATGGGGATCATCTCCTCCGGGGTGATGTGGAGCGAGGAGACCAAACAGGGGCTGCTCCGGCACCATCCCAACATGCTGCTGGTGGATGCGTTCTCGTCGTCGGAAGCCCTGGGCATGGGCAGCTCGGTCTCGTCGGGGGCATCGGCCGCCCACACCGCCCAATTCACCCTCGGGCCCTTCGTCCGGGTCCTCGACCCCGAGGGCCACGATGTGGTGCCCGGCTCGGACCGGCCCGGAGTGCTGGCCCTCGGAGGGCGGATCCCCCTCGGCTATTACAAGGACGAGGCCAAGACCGCGGCCACCTTCCGCACCATCGACGGAGCGCGCTACTCGATCCCCGGCGACTACGCCGAAGTGCGGGAGGACGGCAGCATCCACCTGTTGGGACGGGGCTCGGTGGTCATCAACACCGGGGGTGAGAAGGTCTATCCCGAAGAGGTCGAGGAAGCCATCAAGACCGTCGACGGGGTCCATGACGCAGTGGCAGTCGGGATTCCCAACGAACGCTTCGGCGAGGAGATCGTCGCGGCGGTGGAGCTGACCCCCGGCACCGCCGAAGGATCGGTCGAAGAGGATGCCATCATCGAGCACGTGAAGGGCCAACTGGCCGCCTACAAAGCCCCCCGCCGGGTCCGGTTCGTGGCCACCATCGGTCGCTCGCCTTCGGGCAAGGTCGACTACGCCAGGATCCGGAGCGAAAGCGCGGCGTGGGTGGGCGTTGAGCTCTGAGCCGGACCCGGGGTCTCCCGAGGCTCCCGGATCTCCCGAATCTCCGGGGAAGGACGGCTCCCCGGTCAAGCACACGGGACGGGTTCGCCGTTCGGCGGCATCGGCCCAGCTGGTAGGCCGGCTGGGTGCCTCGCGGATGACCGGCAAGATCCGGACCCGCCTGACACCGGCCGACCGGCGTGAGGAGCGGGCCGCGGCCATCGAGCTCCGCACCGCCGAGCAGGTGGCCGAGTCCCTGGGTGACATGAAGGGGGCGCTGATGAAGCTGGGGCAGATCGCCAGCTTCCTCGACGAGGGGCTCCCCGAGCCCTACCGGGTGGCGCTGGCCCAGCTCCAGTCGGACGCGCCGCCGATGGCGCCGGCGATGGCGGCCGGGGTGATCGAAGCCGAACTGGGCCGGCCCCCGACCGGGATCTTCCGGGAGTGGGAGCCGGAACCGCTGGCCGCGGCGTCCATCGGTCAGGTCCACCGGGCGGTGACCTGGGACGGCCGGGAGGTGGCGGTCAAGGTCCAGTACCCGGGGGTGGCTGCGGCCATCGAGGCGGACCTGGCCAACACCGAGATGCTGGCCCGGCTGCTGCCGATGATGTTCCCCGCTCTCGATGCCAAGGTGTTGGCCACCGAGCTCCGGGAACGGCTGACCGAGGAGCTCGACTACATCCATGAAGCCGCCAACCAGCGCCGATTCTGCGACATCTACCGCGGCCACCCCTTCATCCACATCCCCGAAGTGGTCGACGAGCTCTCCACCCCGATGGTGCTCACCACCGAGCTGGCCACCGGGGCCCGTTTCGCGGAGGTCGAGCAGTGGTCGGCCGAGGAGCGGGACCTGGCCGGCGAGACCCTGTTCCGGTTCGTGTTCCGGGGCATCAACCGCCTGGGGGTGTTCAACGGCGACCCCCACCCAGGCAACTACCTCTTCCGGCCCGGCGGCCAGGTCACTTTCCTCGACTTCGGGCTGGTCAAGGAGTTCGCGGCCGAGGAGACGGCCGTCTTCCACCGGTTGATCGAGACCCTGGTGCTGCGGGGAGATCCCGAGGGTTACCGCCGGACCCTCGAGTCGGTCGGGCTCCTCCGTCCGGACCCGTCGCTGTCGACCGAGGAGGTGGCTGACTACTTCAGCCACTTCTACGACCTGGTCATGGTCCCGGGCCGGCGCACGGTGGAGCACGAGTACGCCTCGGAAACGGTCAGGAGGGTGTTCAACTCCAAGAGCCCGGTGGCCAAGGCGGTCAGCCTGCCGTCGATGTTCGTGATCGTGCAGCGGATCAATCTCGGGCTCTACGCCCTCTTGGCCCGGTTGGGAGCCACCGCCGATTGGCGGGGCATCGCCGAGGAGCTGTGGCCGATGGTCGACGGTCCACCGACCACCGAGTTGGGAGAAGCCGAAGCGGAGTGGCTCAGCCGGACGTCCTGAGTAGCAGGCGGTACACGATGAACCCCGGTGCACCAACAGCTGCTTCCAGGTCCGCAGGGAACCGCTCGAGCGCGGCCGCCGTCGGCTGTGGTTCGCTGAGCCGATCGATCACAAAGCCGGCTTCGCTGAATGCCTGTACGACAGACGACAGCGGTCTGCGCCAGAAATGCTGTGTCACCTTGACATCGCGCTTTTGCCACGAGTCCGAGACCAGCTCGGTGTCGAAGTAGCCACCTCTTTGTGAGGGCAGGGGACGACCAAAGGGGTGATCGAGAGAGATCACCACCCATCCTCCCGGGCGCAGTGAATTCCGAAAGGACCGGAGAGGAACCTCCCAATCTCTCAAATAGTGGAGAGCCAAAGAACACGTGATGCCGTCAAGGCTCCCGGTTTCGATTGGTAGCGGTTCGGCCAGATCTGCCACGAAGAAGCGCCCATTCTTTGGGCATCGGCGCTTGGACTCCTCCACCATCGCGGGGCTGAGGTCGATCCCGATGACGTCGGCGCCCTCATTGAGCAGCCATTCGCACTGTGCGCCCGCTCCGCACGCAGCATCCAGCACGACCTTCCCGGCAAGCGGTCGCGGGATGAGCGCGCGGAGAGCCGGACGCTCGAGCAACCCGTTGAAGGGTCCCTCGTCGGTCGATGACGCCCAGACTGGCGCCAATCGGTCGTAGGCATCCCTCGTTTGGCGGGTGTGGGCCGCCTGGGTCGGCGGGGGCTCTGCAGGCATGTCTCCCGCTAGCAACGGCACGCCCGAAGAAGTCCGAGCCCCGCGCCCGATACCGAAATGAACTGGCCTCGTCCGGGGACGTGGTGACGCTCGACCAATCCGCGATCGTTGGCTTCTTCCCATACGGGAAAGCGCGGACACGATGTCCGCCACGCATCGAGCACCTCTGCGTACGGGCGCGGGCCGGAACCCAACCACTCAAGGAGATCAAGGATCAGGTCATCGAGATTTTCGGTCATAGGCGTCCGAACAATCATGGCAGATAGGCCGATCAGAACAGCGACGCGAGCGACCGCCTCGATCACCGCAGGATCGGCTCCGGGACCGATGCCAACGGCGTGAAGTCCGATGCGCATTCCGTCATCTTCCCACCGAGGGACCCGTCGTGATCACCTTCTGTCGAGGGGCTGCCCGACGGTGGGCACCGGATCGTTATTGGCGCAGTTGCGGCCTCAGCCCTTGTTGGCCCCGTGAGCCCGGACGAAGTCGTTGACCGCGTAGTAGGCGTCGATGGACTCCCCGGCGTCGCCCCAAAAACCCTCCAGGACGTCGTAGGCCATCGACCCCTCGTTGATGTAGTGGTTGTTGACGTCGGTGATCTCCAGCTCGCCCCGGCCCGAAGGCACCAGTGTGGGGATGACGTCGAACACGTCGGCGTCGTAGCAGTAGATCCCGGTGACGCCGTACTTCGACGGTGGCTGCTCCGGCTTCTCCACGATGCCGGTGATGCGCCCGTCGTCGAAGCTCGGCACCCCGAGGTGGCGAAGGTGCTCATCCTCCTCGACCGGGGTCAACAGGATGCGGGCGCCCCGGGGCTCGGCCCGGAAGGCGTCGACCATCGGCTTGATCGACTGCTCGACGACATTGTCGGCCAGCATCACCAATACCGGGTCGCCGTCGACGAACCGTGCCGCCAGGCCCAACGCCTCGGCAATGCCGCCGGGCTTGTCCTGGTAGCCGTAGCTCAGCCGGTCGATGCCGAACTCGTAACCGTTGCCCAGCAGCCGGAGGAACTCCCCGGCGTGGGTCCCTCCCGTCACCAGCATGATCTCGGTGATGTCCGCGTTGACCAGCGCCTCGATGCACCAGTTGATCATCGGGCGGTCGTAGATGGGGAGGAGGTGCTTGTTGGTGATGCGGGTGAGCGGGTGGAGGCGCGAGCCGGTGCCGCCTGCGAGTATGACGCCCTTCATGCCGGGCAGCCTAACGGGGATCGTTGGGGGCGGCCGAAGCGATGGCAACTACGGCGCCGACCTGGTTCTCACCTGGTTCCGAGCTCCTCGAGGATCGCGTCGGCCAATATCGGCCACGCCGCCGCTGCCCAGGGACCGAACGCCCGATCGGACAAGCCCGCGCATCCCACTCCCGCTTCTGGGTCGATCCAGACGAAGGATCCGGAACGACCGAAATGCCCGAAGGTGGCCGGCGAGTTCGATGCTCCGGTCCAGTGGGGCCACTTGTGGCCACGGATCTCCACTCCGAGCCCCCAGTCGCACGGGTCGAAACGACCGAACCCGGGGAGAACGCCAGACAACCCGGGAAAGGCCACCGAGGTGGCCAGGGCGTGGGTCTCGGGACCGACCAGCGTCGGGACCGCCCACTCGGCCGCTACGGCGAGGAGATCCTCGAGCGGCCCCCGGAGTCCGGTGGCGGCACCCGAAGACGCCGGTCCTGAGTCACTGTGCCCGGGATCGAAGACGGTATCGGACATGCCGAGAGGCGCGAGCACCGCCTCGGACGCGTAGTCGAGAAAGGACATGCCGGAGTGCTCGGCTATCGCTTCTGCCAGCACCTCGTAGCCGAGGTTGGAGTAGATGCGTCGGGCGCCGGGTTCGGCGAGTTGAGCCTGGAGACCGGGTGCCGGGTCGGGGGCGAGACCGGAGGCGTGGGCCAGGAGGTGGCGGATCGTCGATCCCGGCGGACCCATCGGCAGATCGAGGGACAGGGTGCCCTCCTCGACCGCCACCAACACCGCCAGCGCGGTGACCGGCTTGGTGACCGACGCCCAGGGGAACGACCGGGTCCGAGATCCCACCACCTCGACGGTCTCCGCAGCCGGCGAGGTGGTGCCCACATCGACCGGGCCGAAGCGAACAACTCCTACCGATGCCGCGTCAACGGCCCAGCTCGTGACCAGGTCCAACACGCCCATAGACGGACGATGGTAGATCAGCTCGAGCAAGCCCGATCAGTGACCGATGACTACTGTGAACCCCGATGTCGCCATCCACTCCGAAAGGCGTTCGTTCTCGGTACCCCCTGCATCGCCGGACCCTGGCCGTGGCCCTGGTGACCCTGATGTTGGTGACCGCCGGCATCGCGGCGGCAGCTGCCTGGATCACTCTCCCCAGACGGGCCTCGGCGACCGAGTCTTCCCGACCGGGCCATTCCAGCAATTCGACCCTTCCTACTCTCACACTCCCGAACTTCGGGCTGGTGCCGGTAGCCAGGCCGACGACAACGCATCCGGCCAAAGGGAAGTCCGCGGTTCCATCGGTCATCACCCCGATTTCACATATCCCCATCACACCGCCGACCACGCCCACCACCGATTCGTCGACACTCGATCCCTTCTATGTGCCGCCCGTGCCCCTTATCGCCGCCCCACCAGGCACCGTGATCCGGTCCGAACGCATCACCGACGCCGAGGATCTGCCCCCGCTGGCCGTCGCCTACCGGGTCCTGTACCACTCGGAATCGATCACCGGCGCCGACATCGCGGTTTCCGGAACGGTCGTCATTCCGGGCCAACCGTCCCCGGCCGGGGGCTATCCCATTGCCACCTGGGCTCACGCCACCGACGGACTGGCCGACCAGTGTGCTCCGTCACTCCAGGTAACGCCGACCGCGCCGTATCTGGCCCAATTGCTCGACGCCGGGATGATCGTGGCCGCCACTGACTATGAAGGGCTTGGCCCTCCGGGGAACCACCCATATCTGGTGGGCCAGAGTGAGGGTCAAGCGGTACTGGACGCGGCTCGGGCTGCCCGCAACCTGGTCGACGGAGCCGCGTCGGACTCGGTGATCATCTTCGGCCACTCCCAAGGTGGCCAAGCGGCGTTGTTCGCCGGCCAGATCGCCACATCGTACGCACCGGATCTCTTCGTGGTGGGCGTGGTAGCCGCCGCACCGGTTTCGAACGTCGGCAACTTCGTGCCGGACGTGCCGGGGAACACCCCCGACCCGCTCTCGGCGTACGCGGTCATGGCCCTCTACGCCTGGTCCCTCACCTACGGAGACATGCCGCTCTCGTCGGTATTCACGCCTTCGGCCATCTCCACCACGGCAGCACTCAACCACGTCTGCAATGACCACGTGACCGACACCTACGCGGGCGTGCCGACCGATCAGATCTTCCTTCCGGGTTGGAAGAACAGCCCGGCGGTCCAGACCCATCTGACGCAGAACGAGCCTGGACTGGCGCCCACCTCAGCACCGATCCTGGTGGTGCAGGGCACCAGCGACGGACTCATTCCCTATGCCAGCACCACCGCCCTGGTCAACGAGCGACTGTGTCGTGCCCAGCACGACACCGTCGAGTACGTGGCCTTTCAGGGTGCCAACCACGGGACGGTGGTAGGGGTGGCGGAAGCGGACGTGCTCCAGTGGATCGCGGCCAGGTTCGCCGGCCAGCCGGCCCCCGACAGCTGTGGGTGAAGCAGCCCGGTCAGACGTCGAGGAATCGCCGGACGGCCAACGCCGATCCGGCCACGCCCACCACGATGCCCACCACGGCAACCAGAATGCAGGTGGCGGCGACTTCCCAGGCCCCCATCGACATCTGAGCAATCAGACTGCTCTGGTTGGCCACCGTCTTGGTGGTGTTGAGACCTATCCCCCAGTAGAGGCTGAGGACGACCAGGACGGCGACCGCCGAGCCCAGCAATCCCTGGACGAGCCCCTCCACCATGAAGGGAAGCCGGATGAACCAGTTGGTGGCCCCGACCAACTTCATCACCGATACCTCGCGCCGACGGGCGAAGATGGCCATCCGGATCGTATTGAGAATCAGCACCGAGGCCGACAGCAGCAGTACCACCGCCACCGAAAGGAAAACCCACTGGAGGATGTGGATCACGCTCTGCATGGTCCTGATCTGAGCTGTCGGTGACGACGGGATCCCGAAAACGCCGGGCTTGCCGGTGAACTGTTGGACCACCGCGGTGGCATCGGAGGGATTGGCGAGGACGCAGGCGTAGGACGACGGGTAGTCGGACTGGGTGGTGGCGTTGAATTCGTCGGCGGCGACCGTGTGTTTGGCTTCGTTGAAGTCATAGGCCTGGGAACGAGGGGTACAGCTCTTGACCAGGGGATTCTGCGACAATTGGGCGCCGATGGCCTTGTACTGGGCGGGGCTGGCGTCGGGGTTCACCCAGACCCTGACGTTGACCCCGTTCTGCCATTGCGAGGTGGCATTGGTGGCGCCCTGCTTCAACAGGAGGGCGGAACCCACCAGGGCAAGCGACACGGCCACCGTCAACACCGCGGCCACCGTCATCAACCGGTTGCGCCACAAATTGGTGGTCGCCTCTCGCGCGACATATCCGGCGGAGACCGGCACTAGCGCCCCACGTTACGGTTGCCGTTACCGTTTCTCGTTCTGGCCGGTCGCGACCTCGGCACCGTCCCGGCAGGCCTGGCCGCCGGTACCGGCGCCGGCGCGGCCTCCACCATGGTCCCGGTCGGAGAACCGGCGCCGGCCGCCGCCACTGCGCTGTCGAGGCCGTAGACGCCGCGGGCCTGGTCCCGCACCTTGGTCCCGTGATCCAACTCGACGACCCGCCGCCGCATCTGGTCGACCATGCCGGCGTCGTGAGTGGCGACGACCACCGTGGTCCCGGTCCGGTTGATCCGATCGAGGAGGCGCATGATGCCGAGACTGGTGGTCGGGTCGAGGTTCCCGGTGGGCTCGTCGGCCAGCAGGATCAGCGGCCGGTTGACGAACGCCCGGGCGACCGCCACCCGTTGCTGCTCACCGCCCGAGAGCTCACCGGGCAGATTGCCGCTCTTCTTGGTGAGACCGACCAGGTCGAGAACCTGCGGCACCTGCGAGGCGATCACGTGCTTCGGCCGTCCGATCACCTCGAGAGCGAAAGCCACGTTCTCGAACACCGTCCGGTTGGGGAGCAGTCGGAAGTCCTGGAACACGCATCCGATGTTCCGTCGCAGGTAGGGGACCCGCCACTTGGAAAGGTGCCCGATCTCCTTGCCGGCCTCCCAGATGCGACCCGACGTCGGCATCTCTTCGCGGAGCAGCAGTCGGATGAAGGTGGTCTTGCCGGAGCCGGACGGGCCGACCAGAAAGACGAACTCACCCTTGTCGATTTCGATCGAGCAGTCCCGGAGTGCGACTGTTGACCCTTTGTAGGTTTTGGTGACGTTCTGGAACGTGATCATAAGGGAGAGGTTGAAGTCGAAGCTGGAGTCGGCCGGCCGGGGTGCAATGAGTCCGCAGTAGTTTACCGATTTCGATGCTCCAGCTGGTGTAGGCCCTCTGACCTCCCTTGACGTGCGCTTCCGCGGGGATTCCGGCGCCTGGGCCTTACCCCTGGTTGCGACGCAGGTCGGCCTGTCGCCGAAGCTCGGCCTCCATGAAGGCATCGAGATCTCCGTCGAGCACCGCATCCACGTTTCCGGTCTCCTCGTTGTTGCGCAGATCCTTGACCAGTTGATAGGGCGCCAACACATAGGACCGGATCTGGTTTCCCCACGCGTTGTCGGTGCGATCACCGGACAGCGAATCGAGATTGGCTTGGTGCTCGGCCCGCTGCCGGTCGGCCAGCTTGGCCCCCAGGACCTGCATGGCCTTGGCCTTGTTCTGGTGCTGACTGCGTTGGTTCTGGCTCGACACCACGATCCCGGTCGGCAGGTGGGTGAGCCGTACCGCCGAGTCGGTCTTGTTCACGTGCTGGCCACCGGCGCCGGACGAGCGGTAGGTGTCGATGCGGAGGTCCTTCTCGTCGATCTCGACCTCGTCGGAGACGTCCTCGATGAACGGCACCACATCCAACGAGGCAAAACTGGTCTGCCGGCGATGTTGGGCGTCGAACGGCGAGATTCGCACCAGGCGGTGAACTCCCCGCTCCACCGACAGCAGACCGAACGCGTACCTCCCTTTCACGATGAAGGTGGCCGACAGCAACCCGGCCTCCTGACCGGGTGTCGCCTCTTCCACCTCGATCTCGAAGCCGCGCCGCTCGGCCCATCGGGAATACATCCGCAGCATCATCTCGGCCCAGTCCTGGGCGTCGGTCCCACCGGCGCCGGCGTGGATCTCGGCCACCGCGTCGCCGTCGTCGTAGTCACCGGCGAACAACGCCCTCAGTTCGAGGGCCCCCAGCCGGCGATCCAACTCGGCCAGAGCTTCCTCGACTTCGCCCCGCAACGAGTCGTCGCCCTCCTCCTCGTTCATCTCGAACAGGGTCTCGGCATCCGACAGGCGCTCGGCCAATGCCGCCAGCATGTCGATGTCCTCGCTGACCCGGCCCAGCTCGGTGGTGACCCGACGGGCGTTGTCGGCGTCGTCCCACAGCCCCGGGGCGGAGGCTTCGGCTTCGAGCTCGGCCCGGCGCTTCACCAGATGGTCGAGCCCGAGGAAATGCTCGGCTTCCCGGAGGCGGTCGGTCGTCGTCCCCAGGGCGGCCCGGATGTCGACGCGATCAGGATCTCCGCCCCCCCGTCGGGGAGGCTCAGACGCCGGCATTCAGTTGGCGCCGTGGCAGAACTTGAACTTCTTGCCGCTGCCGCACCAACAGGGTTCGTTCCGGCCGATCTTCTCCTTCTCGGACTTGACGATGGGAACCTGGGTCTCGCCGTCATCGGCCATCCGGTTGGTCACCCCGACTCCACCGCCGCCGGCGGCGGTGAGGCCCGAGCCGTTGGGGGCGCCACCGCCGTCCGCCTCGGCCATCTCCTGTGCCGTCGGCCCCACCGCGAACGCCGCCGACATCGAGCCGCTCCCCTGCACCGGGTCGTCGGCGGCGATGTAGCTGGCCTGGGCCAGGTCCGGCTCCGGGGCGGGCTCGGCCAACACCTGAACGTGGAACACGTAGCGCAGATAGTCGTCGTCGATCCCGTCCATCAACTTCCCGAACATCTCGAAGCCGTCACGCTGCCAGGCCACCAGCGGGTCCTGGTTGCCCATGGCCCGGAGGTTGATGCCCTCCCGCAGGAGGTCCATCTCCGCCAGGTGGTCCCGCCATCTCTGGTCGAGGATCTGCAGCATGATGTCCCGCTCGAGCTGCCGGGCCGTCTCCGCCCCGCCGGGGATCGTCTCGTCCCGCTCGGCATAGAGGTCCAGGGCTTCGGAGAGGATGCTCTCGGCCACCTGCCCGGCGGTGGTCGCCTCGGCCAAATCGTCTTCGACGAACTTGGTCGGGTAGTACTGGGTGATCTCGGTGATCAAGCGGGCCAGGTCCCACTCTTCGGGATAGTCGGTGGGGCACGATGCCTCTACCAGTGCGGTGATGGTCGTCTCCAGGAGCTCGAGGGTCTCATCGTGGAGGTCCTCCCCCTCGATGATCTGGAGGCGGCGCTTGTAGATCACCTTGCGCTGCTCGTTCATCACATCGTCGTACTTGAGCACGTCCTTGCGGGATTCGGCATTACGACCCTCGACGGTGTTCTGGGCGCGTTCGATGGCTTTGGTCACCATCTTCGCCTCGATGGGGACGTCATCGGGGATCGCCCTCCCCATCACCCAGTTCATGGCGCCGGTGGCGAAGAGGCGCATCAGATCGTCCTCCAGGGACAGGAAGAAGCGGCTCTCCCCCGGGTCACCCTGGCGGCCGGAACGGCCCCGGAGCTGATTGTCGATCCGCCGGCTCTCGTGGCGCTCGCTGCCCAGGACGTAGAGCCCGCCGGCCTCGCGCACCTCGTCGCCCTCCCGTGCGCAGGTCTCCTCGAACTCGGCCCGGATCTTGGCCAGCTCGGCGGCGCCCTCCTCGGTGGTGAGATCGATTCCGCGGGCAGTGGCTTCCCGGACCGCCAGCCCTTCGGCGTTGCCGCCCAGGATGATGTCGACCCCTCGACCGGCCATGTTGGTGGCCACCGTGACCCCGCCCACCCGGCCGGCCTGGGCGACGATCTCCGCCTCCCGGAAATGCTGCTTGGCGTTGAGGACCGAGTGGGGGATGCCCTTCTTCTCCAGCAGGCGGGCCAGATGCTCCGACTTGGACACCGAGGCGGTGCCCACCAGAATCGGCTGGCCGGTGGCGTAGCGCTCGGCGATATCCTCGACCACCGCGCTGAACTTGGCGTCCTCCGTCTTGTAGACGAGGTCGGGATTGTCGGTCCGGATCATCGGCTTGTTGGTGGGGATCGGGACCACCGGAAGGTCGTAGGTGTTGGCGAACTCCGACGCCTCTGTCTCCGCGGTTCCGGTCATGCCGGCCAGCTTCTCGTAGAGGCGGAAATAGTTCTGCAGGGTCACGGTGGCCCAGGTGTGGTTCTCCTCGTTGATCCGGACCCGCTCCTTGGCCTCCACCGCCTGGTGGAGGCCGTCGGACCAGCGCCGGCCGTCGAGGGTCCGACCGGTGAACTCGTCGACGATCTTCACTTCGCCGTCGGCGATCAGGTAGTCCTTGTCCCGCTTGTAGAGCTCCTTGGCGTAGAGGGCCTGGGTGAGGTGGTGGACGTAATTCACCGCCACCGCGTCGTAGAGGTTGCCCACCCCGAGCTGGCCTTCCACCTTCTCGATGCCCGTCTCGGTGGGGACGACGGTGCGCTTCTCCTCATCGACCTCGTAGTCGTCCTCGTTGCGCAACGTCCTGACGATGCCGGCGAACTGGTAGTAGAGCTTGGCCGACTCGGCCGCCGGGCCCGAGATGATCAACGGGGTCCGGGCCTCGTCGATGAGGATGGAGTCGACCTCGTCGACGATGGCGTAGCGGTGGCCCCGCTGGACCATGGCGTCCTGGGTGCGGGCCATGTTGTCCCGGAGGTAGTCGAACCCGAACTCGGTGTTGGTCCCGTAGGTGACATCGGCGTTGTAGGCGGCCCGCTTGGACTCGGCGTCCTCGATGTCCGGGCCCACCCGGCCCACCGTCAGCCCCAAGAACGTGTGGAGCCGACCCATCCACTCCGAGTCGCGGGAGGCCAGGTAGTCGTTCACGGTCACCACGTGGACCCCGTTGCCGGCCAGCGCGTTGAGATAGACCGGCAAGGTGGAGACCAGGGTCTTGCCCTCGCCGGTCTTCATCTCCGCGATCCACCCGAAGTGGAGGGCCATACCCCCCATCAGCTGCGCGTCGAAGTGGCGCTGGCCGAGCACCCGCCAGGCGCCTTCCCGCACCACCGCGAACGCCTCGACCAGAATGTCCTCGAACGTCTCGCCGTTGGCCAGTCGCTCCTTGAACCTGGGGGTGAAGGCCTGGAGCTCGGCATCGGTGAGCCCCTCGATCTCCGGTTCGAGGGCGTTGACCAGCGGGACCAGATCGGCCAGACGACGAACCTTTTTGCCCTCGCCGGCCCGAAGGACCTTGGTGAACACGCTCATAAGGTCATCACTCTACCGTCGGCGTGTTCTCTATCCCCGACGGTCCGAGGACGAGATCCGGCCGGTCCGGTCAAACCGACCCCCGGCCCCCGGCGGCCGGCTCCGGGCCGAGAGGTGGTCAGGCGGTCCGGATCCGGGCCCGGACCGTCTCGGCCGAGCCACGTCGGCTCGGGTGGGGACGACCGACAATGCGACCCTTGGTCTTGGCCAGCTGGTTTTCCAGCTTTTCCACCACGAAATCCACAGCCACCAACGGGTCGGAGGCGGACGCGTGGGCCCGGATGACTCGACCGTGTCCGGACATGATGACCTCGCAACATTCGCAGTTCGGGATCCTCGGGTTGTGTTCCTCGGAGAAGTGCACCTCGGCTCGTTCGAGTCCCGGGCAGTGACGGAGCAATCTGCCCACCTTTTCCTCGACCAGCGTCCGTACCCCGTTTGGCACGATCTTCCTGCCGTTCGCGATGACAACGTTCACCTGTTTGCCTCCGAGTCGTGTTGTGAATGTTACGGATGTGGTCGGCCGGTCCTCCTGGTCGGTCGAGTTGTGGGTTCATTTCGAATGGTCGGATCGGTGGCCGGAGATCCGGCGCGGCGATCACAGTGAACTACGCGCGGCTGACCTGGTCTTTGACCCCACACTCGCCTGCAGTGAGAATGGCGACCTGGTCCCGGCGGAACCGACCGGCAAGCGGTCGTGAACCCTTCGGCACCGTACGTGGCCCGCGTCACCTCATCTCCGCCCGTCCCCGACAACCGGGAACGCCACGGGCAGGTCTTACTCCTAAGCCGCACCATGCTCAGCAACCAGTAGTTGCCTTACGTGGGTCGTTTCGCCTGCGACTGGCATCGACTTGCAACCACAGACCCGCGCGTAGCTCACGGGAGACAGTGTAGGTCCGCGCTCTCCGACTTTCACTAGCAGCACCCCCGAGTTCACGAGGTCGCCACGTGGGCGTCACACGCCTGCAATACAGGCCACCGACCGCCGGGCCGGTGGGGTCGCCGGGGTCGGGTATCCCCACCTGCCCCTCAGCTCTCGGCCAAGCGCTCCTTGAGCTCGGCCAGCACCGGGATGGGGCCCGGATCGATGCCCTCGTGGCCGGCCAGATGGAGGGAGACGAAGTCCCCGATAATGGCCAGGTCGAAGAGCTGGGCCAGGTCGCCCTCGCCGGACGCCCGCACCTCGATGATGTCGGCCACCACCTCGCGGAGCACCTCGGCCACCAGCGCGAATCGACGGGCCACCTGGGGATGCTCGGCCCCGTGGCGCAGGTTGACCAGGGTGATCAGCTGGCGGGTGACGTCGCCGTTCTGCCCCCATCCGGCGATCTCGTTGTGGCAGAGCTCGGGGTAGACGTTGAAGAATGCGGGAGCCTTGGCATTCTCGTTTACCTGGGCCTTCCAGCGGAGGGCGGCGGCCGCCCCCAGGGCCTGGGAGCTGTGGATCAGGGGGATGGTCCGCCCGATGCGCCGGGCCAGGTCCTCGGCCAGGTTGCCGGGCTTGACCAGTTGGTCGCGGCGCCGACGGAGCTGGCGCACGGCCAACTTGGCCCAGTGGACAGCTCCGGGGAACAGCCCGATCTCCTCCAGCACCACCAACGGGGGTATGGCCATGGCTCCGAGTGCGGCCCGGGGCTGGGGAATGTCGGCGGGCACCCCGATCACCGGGACGTGCCACTCGCCGGCCAGGCGTCCGAGTTGGCCGCCGCTGGTCACCACCACCATGGCCGCGCCCGACTCGTAGGCTTGGCCGGCCGCCTCCAGGGTCTCCTCGGTATCACCCGAGAACGACATGGCAAAGACCAGGGAATTGGCCCCCACGAAGTCGGGGAGCTCGTACCCCTTCACCACCGCGACCGGGACCGGCATGAAGGGCGCCGCCGCCGCCAACACCACGTCGCCGGCGATCCCGCTGCCACCCATCCCCGCCACCACCACGTTCTCGACCTGTTGATGATTGGGGAGGCCGGCCACCCCCTGGGCGGCGGCCAGGGCGGCCTCGACCTGCTCGGGGAGGCCGGCGGTGGCACCCCACATGTCGAGGCTGTCCACGCCCAAGGGCGAGGGCGCGACCGGCGGACTGCCGGCAGCCGGAGCGGTCAAGATCCGGTGGGTTCGCCGGTGGAACGGGCCCCCCCGGATTCGGCCAGGGCCATCAGCCGGGCGTGCTCGGCGTCGTCGACGGTGGTGGCCTCGTCGATCAGCATCACCGGGATCCCGTCCCGGATCTGGTAGCTGCGGTGCAGGCGGGGGTTGTAGAGCCGGTCCTCAGCCTCGAAGTACAGCAGGGACCCCTTGTCCTCCGGGCAGGCCAGGACATCGATCAGCAGGGAGTCGAGCGTCATGATGGGTTCCTCTCAGTCAACAGGGTCGTCGGGTCGTCGGGTCGTCGGGTTGTCGGGTCGTCGGGTTGATCGGTCATCCGCCGGTGAGCCGGGCCACGGCCTCTTGCACCTCGGCCACGTGCCGGGCGCAGGACTCGTCATCCGGCGCCTCCACGTTCAGCCGGAGCAACGGCTCGGTATTGGAAGGCCGCAGGTTGTACCACCAGTCACCCCGGTCCACCGTCAACCCGTCCAGCCGGTCGACGGTGCCGAGCCGGCCGCCGGCCGCCTCGACCTCGGCGGCCATGGCCTCGACCGCGGCGGCCGGATCGGACACCGTGGTGTTGATCTCCCCCGAGTCCGAGTACCGCTGGTAGGGCTGCAACAGTTCCGAGAGCGGCTTGCCGGTCACGCTCAGCAGCTCGAGCACGACCATGGCGGCGATGATCCCCGAGTCGGCCCGGTAGTTGTCCCGGAAGTAGTAGTGGCCCGAGTGCTCACCGCCGAAGATGGCGCCGGTCTCGGCCATCACCTGCTTGATGTAGGAGTGGCCCACCCGGGTGCGGACGCCCACCCCGCCCTTCTCGGCGATCACCTCGGGCACCACCCGGCTGCAGATGCAGTTGTAGAGCACGGTGGCCCCGGGATGCTTGTCCAGCATCGAAGCCGCCACCAGCGCGGTGGTGAGCGAGCCCGACACCGGCTCGGAGCGCTCGTCGACCAGGAAGACCCGGTCGGCGTCCCCGTCGAAAGCAAGCCCGACATCGGCGCCCAGGTCCCGCACCGCTTGTTTCAGCGGCACCATGTTCTCCGGCTGGATGGGATCGGCCGGGTGGTTGGGGAAGTTCCCGTCGAGCTCGGGGAAGAGGATCTCCACCTTGAAGGGGAGGCCCTCGAAGACCTTGGGTACCACCAGGCCGCCCATGCCGTTGGCGGTGTCGGCCACCACCACCAGGGTGCGGAGGGCGTTGACGTCGACGAAGGAGCGGACATGATCGGCGTAGTCGTCGAGCACCGACCGCTCCTCGTAGAAGGCCAGGGAGTCGGGATCGAGGGGAGGCGGGCCGTCCGCGCCCCAAACGTCCAGGAGGGCCTCGGCGATCGCTTGGATCTCGGTCAGGCCGGTGTCCCGCCCGATGGGTCGGGCCCCGGACAGGCACAGCTTCAACCCGTTGTAGCGGGCCGGGTTGTGGGAGGCGGTGAACATGGCGCCGGGGGAATCGAGCTTGCCGGCGGCGAAGTAGAGGAGGTCGGTGGAGGCCAGGCCCAGATCGGTCACCGCCATCCCCTCGGACCGGGCTCCGTCGGAGAACGCCTTGGCCAGCTCGACCCCCGACTCCCGCATGTCCCGGGCCACCAACAGCCGGGGGGCGCCGGTAAACCGGGCCACGGCCATCCCGATGGCCCTGAACTGGTCGGCGTTGAGATCGTCGGGGACCACGCCCCGGATGTCGTAGGCCTTGAAGACGTTGGAGAGGCTGGTCATAGCCCGGCCATCCTACTCAGCCTGGATGCCCGGCCCCGTGGGCAACCTGGGGTCGCGGGCGGCGGATCCCGAAGGTTGCCCCGGGCACCGGGTGCGAGCCCCGGGCCTCGGGTCAGGCGATGGAGCGACCTCGAATCGGGGCGCCCACCGAGTGGAGATGGCGGAGCACCTGCACGTACGACGCCCCGAAGCCGGTCTCGTTGTAGGCCAGATTGTGGCGCTCGCAGAACGCCTTCACCAGCGGTTGGGACCGGCGGAGGTTGCGCCGCGGCATCGACGGGAACAGGTGGTGCTCGATCTGGTAGTTCAGGCCGCCGAGGGCGAAGTCACTGACCCACCCGCCGCGCACGTTGCGGGCGGTGACCACCTGGCGTTCGAGAAAGCCGGTGGTGTCGTCCTCGCGGAACACCGGCATCCCCTTGTGATTCGGGGCGAAGGCACTGCCGAGGTAGAGACCCAGCAATCCCTGGTTCACCACCAGGAACACCAGGGCGCGGACCGGCGACAGCACGAACAGCAGCGGTCCCAGGTAGAGGGCGATGTGCAGACCCAACAGCACGGCTTCCTTGGTTCGCTGCCGGGTGGTGCGCGCCGGAAGGTCGCGGATGCCGGCCACCTGGAGGTGCAGCGCCTCGAGCAGGAGCATCGGGAAGAACAGGATGGCCTGGTAACGGGCCAGCCATCGGCCGGCGCCCCGCTTGTCCCGGGCCTGGCCGGTCGTCCACACGAAGATCCCGGTGCCGATATCGGGATCTTTCCCCTCGTGGTTGGGGCGGGTGTGGTGCCGAGTGTGCTTGTCGACCCACCAGCCGTAGCTCATGCCGAGGAAGAGATTGGCGTTGATCAGCCCGAACGTGTCGTTGAGGCGGCGGGAGCGCTGGGTCTGACGGTGACCGATGTCGTGGGCGACGAAGCCGACCTGGCCCAGGACCAGGGCCAGATACACCGCCACCACCAGCTGGTACCACGAGTCGCCGATGATGAAGAACGCCACCCACCCGGCCGCCAGCAGGAAGGCGTTGACTCCCATCCTGATCTTGTCCGAGGCGTAGTGGCGGTCGAGGAGCCCCGCCTGCTTGACCTGGCGTGACAGCTCGGAGAAACCGCCGTCGGTTCGTTCAGTCGGAGATCCTCCGACGATCTCGGTGGGCCCGGTCCGATCCAAAGTGGGCGCCGTCAGCCGAGCCGGAACCGGCTGACTTGCTGTCCCTCGAGTATCCAGCGGAGTGCCTCATTTTCGGATCGAACTGGCACAAGGTTCATACGCCAGATACCACGGGTGTCGGGTCAAGTCCCTGACACCATCCTAGTGTGACACGTGCCATTCGATTCCGACAGTCAGCCTGGATGCCACCCACTGGCCGGCCGGGTCCGTCGCCTGACCTTCCACCCCACCACCGCCAGCACCAGCGCGGCGAGCGCCGCACCGGCGGCGATCAGCCATCCGACCAGGTCGACCCCGGTGGTTCCGTAGTGCAGCGTGACGTCGTGGCTGGTGGGCACCACCACCATCAGGTTGGGTGCCGCCCGCCACGGGCCCTGTGCCCCGGTGGCCTGCCAGTTGGGGAAATAGGAGACCTTCACCTCCACCGGGGTGCCGATCCTGTCCACATGAAAGCTGATGGAGCTGTCGGTTTGGGTGACGTTGGACACCGCGGTCGGCGGCTCGGGGACCGTGGCGGGCGAACTGTCACCGACCGCCACCCGCTCCCAGTTCGAGGGGCCGCCGGCCGTCGGCACCACATCCCAACCCGCCGGGTTGTCGTACCAGGCGACGGCCGGGTTCAACCAACTGGTCTGGGCCGCTCCCACCCCCTGCCACACCACCGGTCGGTTGGTCAGCGGCTGGACCAGCTGGGAGCCGGCGATCCGGTACACCTTCCAGGTGGTGTCGAGGACTTCGCCGTTGTAGATGTTGTGCCATGGCCCGCTGGAGGCGACTTCGGTGAGGGAGGGGTCGGCGGCCGCCGCCTTCTCGGTGGTGGCCGACGACGCCAGGAAGTACCGCACTCCCAACTGCTGGAGATGCTGGATGCCGAGGGTCACGTCGAGACCGCCGTACGGAAGCCCGACCATGGCGTCGGACGGGGTGACCGACAACTCGCTCTGATTGATGAAGTGGTACGGCGTGGTGGTCGACGACTCGAACAGGAGGCCTTCCATCGAGTCGATGCAATTGTTGGTCCAGTAGGGCAACAGCATCAGTGACTCGGTGGTGCCGAATCGGTTCAGGGATGGGTCGTACTCCCACATGGTCCGCCCGCATCCCTGTTCGGCCCCGACCCTGGCCATCATGTTGATCACCGCCTTGTACTCGGGGTAGTCGGGCTTGCGCTCGTAGCCCGAGTAGTTCCAATCCGCCCAGGCGCTGGGCTGGTTGGCCCCCACCGTGACTCCCACGTGGGTGAGGGCGGAGGCCGGGAGCACCAATGGCGGCAGGACCGCCAGGTACACCCCCACCAAGGCGATGATCGGCCCGGCGATGGCGCCGGCGGGGATGGAGCCGGCGGTCGGGCGCCGGAGCCGACGGCCCCGCCCGCCCAGCACGATTCCGTTCCCGGCGGGGGCGGCTCGCCTCCCGAGCCGGTTCACCCACTGTTCGAGCCGCCGACGGCGCAGCCAGCGGGCCCCGGCCGAGACCGTCTCGGACACCGCGATCCCTCCCAGCAGGTAGAGACACAGAAACCAGAACGGGAGGAAGCGGACGTTGTACAGCTTCCCCTGCGGATCGAGGCAGACCACCCCGGCCGAGATCCCCCCCATGATGGCCAGGAACATCCCCACCCGGTTCCGCCTGATCACGGTGGCCACCAGCCCGATCAGCGCCGCGACCTGGACCCATCGGGAGGCTGCCGGGAACAGGAGGTGGGGGAACCCGTCAATGTTCAACCAGCCCATGTTGGTGGAGTAGGCGCCTTGGAAGACGAAGGGCACCAGCCACCACGCTGCCAATCCGAGGCCGATCACCCCCACCACCGCCGACCACAACACGCGGCGCGACCACCGTCGCCTGGCCGCGATGCCTCGCAGGCCACTTCCGAAGGAACGACGCAGATCGGCATCGAGGATCAGCCACACCCCGACCCCGACCACCGCGAACATCGCCGGGATCACGTGGCAGAGGATGGTGGCGGCCAGGAGGATCGCCGCCAGTGACCGGTGACGCCCGGTCCGGAGCCCGGCGGCCACCAGGCCGAGGAAGACCAGGGCCAGTGAAAGGGCCAGTGAATAGGAGTACTCGCCGGCCAGGGTGGACAGGATGTTGCCCCCGTAGATCGAGAAGCTCGGCTCGAACAAGAAGGGCAGGGTGGCCGCGGCCAGACACCCGGGTCCGGGGTCCCGCAGACCCGCGAGCTTTCCGAACGCCCACGCGGCCAGCGGCAAGGTCAGGGTGCCGAGCACCGTCACCAGCTTGAAGGCGACGTCGTAACTCGCCAGTCCGTTGAACACCACGGTGAGCAGGCCGGGCAGCGGGAAGTAGAAGGTGTACAGCGGGAAGCCGTCGTACCATCCCGGATCCCACCCGGTCAGCCGGCCATGGGTGAGGAGGTTCGACTCCAGGTACTTGGCCAGCGCCACATGGGCGCCGGTGTCACCCCCGGCAGTGGTGGTGGAGGCCAGCAGCAGCGACGGGTGCAGTTGCCACAGTGCCACCGCGGTGACCCCGAGGATGGCCACGACCGAGGCCCAGGCCGGCCACGTCGAAGGCCGGGTGAATCGCTCGATCAGACGCCGGCCGGGGTGGACCGCGATCGGTGGGGACGACACGTCAGAAAAGGACGCCGGTGCCGGCGGCGAGGGCGGCCACCACCGCGACCAGGTTGAACGTGGCATGCGAGACCATGTTCATGCCCAACCGGCCGGTCCGGTAGGAGACGAACGACAGGATGATCCCGAACGTGGCCAACCCCAGGAGTTGCAGTGATTCGGCATGGGCGAGTCCGAACAGGACACCGGTGATCACGATGGCCAACGCCGGGCCCACCCAGCGCCCGAACGTCCCGAACAATCGGGCGAACGAGCGCAGCAGGAGCCCTCGAAAGAACAGCTCTTCGAAGAAGGGGGCGCCCACCACGGTGAGGACGGCGATCAGGGCGAACCCGAGGCCGTGCGAACCCCCGGTCAACTTCTGGCTCGGGGCGTTGAACTTGGTGTTGAAGTCGTTCACGTGCTGCGAGATCGGGATGTAGATGGCCGCCACCAGAAACTGGCCTCCGATGCCGATGGGAATGCCGACCAGATCGATCCATTTGAACCGGAGGCCGACGTCACCGACCAGGCTGCGGGTGCCACGCACGGTCGAGGCCATCCACGGACCGCCGAAGAACCCGGCCCACAGCCCGACCAGGGTGGACACGATGTACCAGGTCGGCGGTTCGCTGAGGTTGGCGATGGCAGTGAGATTGTGGAGCTTGCCGTCGGCCGCCGCGGCCACCACCGCGAAGATGGCCCCCAGCACCTGGCCGGCCAGGAAGCCCAGCGCACCGAACAGCAGCCACATCCCGGCCGACCCCCGGGAGACCGGCGCCCCACCCGCCTTCAACTGACGACCGAGGGGCACGTCCCCCTGAGCCAGCTCGGCGGCGAGACCCTCCCCGAGGGCCGGATCCATCACCGACGCCCGGTCGGGTCCCCGAGACCAGGGGCTCGGGCTCACCCACGGGCCGGGCGGCGGCTGGCCCCAGCCGGGTGGCGGTGGTGCCCATCCACCGGGAGGGGTCCAGCCCGGAGGCGGCACCCACCCGGGGGGGGGAATCCACCCGCTGGCTCGACCTTCTCCTCCGTGGGTCACGCCGACACGTTACCGACAGCCACCCTCACCCAGGGAGCGCCCCTGCATCCGGGCGAACCCGACAACAGCCCGATGCCTCGGCGTCGGCCAAGGCCGCATATCATGGTTCGGTGACCCCGCCTAATCCCAATCTGCCCCCCGGACCGATGAACTCGGGCGGACCCGGCGACGGAGCACCAGGTCAGAACCGGAACCGACTGGTGCTCTATGTGGTCATCGCGGTGGCCATCCTGGCAGTGCTGATCGTTCCCTCGCTGCTACATACCAACCACGCCACATCGCTGAGCTACAACACCTTTCTCAGCGATCTCTCCGGCAAGCAGGTCAAGAACGCCAGCGTCAACAACGCCACCGGGGTCATCACCGGCACCTTGAACAACGGGACCAACTACACGGTCAACGGGCCCAGCCCGGTGGTCGACTCGGAGGTGAGCGCCCTCCACGTCCTCGGCAGCAACTACAAGCTGGTGACGCCGCCGTCCAACAACCTGCTCTCGATCCTCCTGACCTGGGTACTCCCCTTTGCCCTTATCTTCGGGGTCTTCTTCTACATCAGTCGAAAGGCACAGGGTCAGATGGGAAGCATCATGTCGATCGGCCGGTCCAAGGCCAAGCTCTATTCCACCGAGCGCCCGTCCACCACCTTTGACGATGTGGCCGGCTACGGGGGGGTCAAACTCGAGATCAGCGAGGTGGTGGATTTCCTGAAGACCCCGGGCCGGTTCAAGGACATCGGCGCCCGCATCCCGAAGGGGATCCTGCTGGTCGGCCCGCCAGGAACCGGGAAGACCCTACTGGCCCGGGCCGTCGCCGGTGAGGCCGGGGTGCCGTTCATGTCGGTCAGCGGGTCGGACTTCATGGAGATGTTCGTCGGGGTCGGGGCCAGCCGGGTACGGGACCTGTTCGCCACCGCCCGCAAGCAGGCCCCCGCCATCGTCTTCATCGACGAGATCGACTCCATCGGCCGCAAGCGGGGTGCCGGGCTGGGGGGTGGCCACGACGAGCGCGAGCAGACCCTCAACCAGCTGCTTTCCGAGATGGACGGCTTCGAGCCGACCGAGGGCATCGTCGTCATGGCCGCCACCAACCGGCCGGACATCCTCGACGCCGCCATTCTCCGACCCGGTCGATTCGACCGCCAGATCGTGGTGCCCCTCCCCGACCTCGAGGAGCGGCTGCCCATCCTCCAGGTGCACTGCAAGGACAAGCGGGTCGCCCCGACGGTGGACCTGGGTCTGGTGGCCCGGGGAACACCGGGAATGAGCGGTGCCGACCTGGCCAACCTGGTGAACGAGGCCGCGCTGCACGCAGTGCGCCGCGGCTCGGAGGTCATCGAGAACGTCGACTTCGAAGCGTCCAGAGACCGGGTGCTGATGGGGCAGGCTCGCGAGAGCCTGGTGCTGTCCGACGCCGAAAAGGAGCGGGTGGCGTTCCACGAGGGCGGCCATGCGGTGTTGGCCTATGTCCTACCGGGCGCCGACCCGGTGCACAAGGTGACGATCCTGCCGACCGGAATGGCCCTGGGTGTCACCATGCAGCTGCCGATGGAAGAGCGCCATATCCATCCTCGAACCAACATCGAGGACTCGCTGGCGGTTCGAATGGGTGGCCGGGCCGCCGAGCTCCTCGTCTACGGCGACCTTTCGACCGGGGCGAGCAACGACCTGGTCGGCAACACCGAGCTCGCCCGCAAGATGGTGCGCGAATGGGGCATGAGCGACAAGATCGGTCCGATGGCGTGGGGCTCGCAAGGCCAGGTCTTCTTGGGTGAGGATCTGATGCACACCCGCGACTATTCCGAACACACCAGCCAGGTCATCGACGACGAGGTCGAGATCATCCTCAGGGTGCAGGAAGAGCGGGCCCTCGAGGTGCTGTCCCGCCACCGGGGCGGACTCGACGCAGTGGCCCGCGCCCTTCTCGACGAGGAGACCATCGACGGGGAAACCGTCGGCCGGTTGGTTGACACCGCCTACGGTCGCCCGGTCCACGAGCATGGCACCCGGTCGATTCCGCCGGTGTTCGTAGCCTCCCAGCACGGCCCCACCGGATCGGACAACGCCGATGGACCGGTAGGAGAAGGGTCGGCTCCGGGGACGACCGCCGAGGCCTCCCTTACCCCGGCTGCTCCGGAGAACGTGGAGGAACCGACTCCCGCGGCCAGCGACGCCGAGGCACCCGCGGGTGCCGGGGTCTCGGGGGCGAATGACGCTGAGGCCCCTTCCTCGGCTCCGGCACCCTGGCCACCCCCGCCGGCTCCCGGGCACTCGCCCCAGGTCCCGCCGCCCTGGCCGAAGAATCCGGCACCGGGACACTGGCCCCGCCAGGCGCCCTGGCCGCCACCGCCGCCGCCGCCCCCGGCCTCTCGCTGACCAGGGCCGCCAGCTCCGGCTGGCGCGTTCCTGGCTCCGTCGGGTCGACGCCGGAGTTCACAAAGGGAACGGCATGCCGGCGGACGACACGACCCCCGGCGCCCCCGACGGATTGTCACCCTCCTCGACGGTCACCGGTTGGGTCGCATTCACGTCGTAGACCTGCAGACCGGCGATCACGTTGGGGCCCAGAACCACCAACGAGCCGGGCGCCACCGTGAACGAGCCGACCATCGTCCCGGTCCCCAGCGTCGAGACCCGCACCTGGGCGGGCGACGACCCTGGATTGGCGACAGCCAGGCTGCCGGCGGTGGCACGGGGTGTCCCCGGAGCGGTTCCGGCACCGGGTCCGGGCACCAACCAGTGGGTGCTGGTGGTCGTCGTTCCGGTGAGCGATCCCCAGAGGGGTGGCGACGAACCATTGGGCGCCTGCACGGACCGGGAGACGACCATGCCCGTCGACCCACTGACCGTCACCGTATACGGCGTCTGATGGGGGAAGCGGCTCGAGCCCGAAGCGATGAAGGCCACGACCGACTGCGCGGGTACCGGCACCTGGATGGGGACGACCGTGGCCGACGGAACGCCGATGGTAAAGGTGGCGACACCGTCGTGGGTTCCCGGATTGGCGACGTGGAAGGTGACGGTGCTCTTGGGGGCATTGGTGGTCTGGGCGAAGTGCCAGACGGCGGAGAGGGAGGGTGACCCCAACCGCAAGGCCAGGCCGCCGGTCGAGCCGGAAGACCACTGCTGGAGCTCGTAAGCCACGACGGCCGTGGACTGAGCGGCGACGATGGTGGCGATCTCGGGGTTGTTCTGGACGAAGTCCCCGATGTTCTCGGCGACGAGGTGGCCGGCCGGCACCACCAGACCCTGGTAGTTCGAGGGGGCGATGACTCCCGACGCCGTGAGGAACGACACATTCATCACCGCGTCGGTCGATGTCGGGTTGAAGAGGTCGAGCGTCATCGTATTGCCCGGGGTGGTGGATCCCCCGGCGAAGTACCACGAGGTGGCCACCTGTGAGGCGCACGGTGCGGTGCTCCACCCGCCGGTGCCGGTCACCACCTGGTTGGCCGTCACTCCCCCGCCGGCGAAAACGAACGATGATGCCACGTCACCGCTTCCGAGCCCGGACCCCGGGTTCACCGCGGTGGTTCCCATCGGCGGGACTTCCACCTGGCTGACGACGGGCGGTCCCGGAGTACCGGTGCTGTTGCCGCCGCTTCCCGTGCCCGGCGCCACCCTCGAGGTCATCACCCCGGCGACCGGCTTGGCGGTGGTATTGGTGAGATAGATGGTGGTCCCCGCCAGCCCGGCGAATCCGGAAGCGCCGCCGGCGCAGAAGACCGACGAAGCCGACGAGTCGGCGGCCGAGATCGACACCCCGTCGGTGGCCGCCGGTGCCGCCAATCGGGTTGGCGTGCCCACCGCCGCACTCACGATCCCGATGCCGCCCACCGCCACCACTACCCCGATGAGTGCAGCCAGTCGGACTCGCACCGGATGCGCTTGCCGCCGGTCCAGGCGATGGCCGGACTGGCGGTTTCGGGTGGATTGACTGTGTTGCCCGGACTGCCGGCGTCGGGCGGATTGGCGGCTTACCGGTTCGGTGGGATCGGTCATCCTCCCAACCCTCCGAATTGCTCGCCGTCCGGTTCGAAGTCGAGTTCCGAGTTCTGGCGGGGCTCAGGACGACGCCGCCTCCGCCTCCGCTGCAACACCGAGCGCAGCCATGGGCGCATGACCCCTCGGCGTTCAACCAGGGCGGCGACAACCAGCGCCCAGAGGATCAACTCGAACGCCACTGACAGTGGACCCCACGGAGGGCCGTCGAAGTGGAGCGTCGCCTGCCCTCCTCGATCCACCCGGTACTGGCCGGCCCACCCGAAGGCGGTGGTCATCGGAAAGGCCTTCCCGGTGGGGGCCGTGAGGCTCCACTGCCCGGCCGGGGCCAGGGCGGTGAGCATAATGCCGGCGGGAACCGTTCCGCGATAGGACCGCGACCCCGGCGGACCCGGCAACACGGGCACCGCCCCGGGCACGATCGGACTGCCGGGGGCAGCCCCGAGGACATCGGGGGTCCCGGAAGACCCGTTGGCGATCGCGGTGGCGGCTGCCGCCGACGTCGGCGAGACCACCGACCGCTCAGGGATCCAGGCGTTGTTCTGGTACACGCTGATCCCCGACTCGGTGAATACCGACTGCAGATCGAGCTGCGCGGCCAGGGCGGGCGTGAGATCGGCCGGCGTCGGATACGAGGTGGGCGTCTGGACCTGGGAGATGATGGGGGCCAGCGCGGTCACCTCGACGATGTAACGCACGCCGGCCGGTGCCAACATGCTCCCGAGTTGATCGGTCCTCCCGGTCCGGGCCTGGTTCACCGCGTTGGCCAACCGGCTGGCCGGTCCGGGTCCGGCCGCGCTCCACAACCAGGAGGCATCCGGGGCACCGCCCTCCGAGGTGGCGTAGGCCAGCCCGTCTCCCGCACTCCATGACCCCTGGTTCAAGGCCCGTGGGTCACCCAGCCACAGCACCCGGAACCCGCCCACCTTGGTGTCGGCGTGCATCCAGGCCACCGTCTGGCTGAAATCGTTCTGGGGCAGGTCCCAACGGCCGGGCAGGGCCGAGGCCAAGGTGGGTATGGCACCCACAGCCATGGCCGCCACCGCGCCGGCGGTGGCGAGCTGCTTCCATCCGAACGTGGAAGCCGGCAGGTCCTCCTCGAAGGCGGCGATGCCCAAACCGATGGCCATGGAGATCGCCGCGGCGGCCGGCCCGAGCAGGACAGCCGGATCGATGGCCAAACTTCCGGTCCACCCCCTTCCGATCACCCAGGCCACGAACCAGAATGCCAGCGCGATCGACCAGCAACGCCCGGCCCACCCAAATCTCGGACCCCGAGCCAGCAAGAGGGGCAGGAGTGCGGCCAGGCCGAATGCCCACGCCAACGGCGAGTTGCCGATGGGTCCGACCGAGAACCGGAGCAGATCGGCCCACGACGCGGCTCCGGAAGTGGGCCCGGCGATGCCGAAGACGCCGATGGCACCTCGTCCGGCCGACAGCACGCCGATCAACCATGGGAGACACAGGAATCCGGCCACCACCGTGGAGCCGAGCGACAGCCAGAGGGCCCGGGCCGCGGTCTGCGGCTGCCCGAGGACGATCGACGACACTGCAACGGCCGCTCCGGCCAGGACCACCACGATGGCGGCAGCCGGCACGAACGAGACCAGGATGGCCTCCAGCACTCCCAGCAGCAGCAGGCTTCGCAACGTCCGGTGCCGGGCCAGCCATCGCCCTCCCGCCGGGCGCCCGGCATTGGACCTCGATCTCCTTCGACCCGGCCGCCGGCTCGCCACCTCGGTTCGGGTCCGGGCGGGAAAGACCCGCGGCGCCGGGGCAAACGGGGAGATGCCGGTGAACCGGAACAGGTGCCCGAAGACCCAGGGGGCCCCGGCGTACACCACCAGGGACCCCAGCCGGCCAAGGGCCAGGGCGTCGTAGGGAACCGGCACGGCCAGGTAGACGATCCCCGCGACCAGGGTTGCCCGCTGGGAGCCGAACGGGCGGACCAGTCGGACCATGCCCCATGCACCCAGCGGTACGCAGGCGAAGATCAGCACCTTCTGGGTGAGGCCCATGGCACCGACCAGCACGGTCCCCAACCCACCGACCAACGCCAGCGCCGGCGACGCCGGCGCAGTGGATCCGACCCCCGACGGATGCCAACCGGCGCCGAACTGGGCAAAGGTGGCGGACCAATCCGGGAAGGGCACGAACTGGCCGACGGAGGGGATGGAGCCGGTCAACAGGCTCCGGGATCCGACGATGACCACGAAGGCCGCGATCAGCCACGACAGGAGCCGCACCCGGCCGCTGAGCCGACCCCGGTCGGAACCGAGCACTTCTTGGTCGAAGGGTGCCGGCCGCCCTGCCCCACCCGGGTCACTCTCGACGAACTCCTCGATGACACCGCTGAATCCGGTCTCCGCCTCGCCGAGCGGTGACGCCAGTTCGTCGGCGTGGGCCCCCCGGAAGCCAAGTTGCAGCACCCGGCTCACATAGGCAGAGAGTCGGGCGGAGCCGGACACCTGGAGTTGCCGAATCTCCTTGTCACTGATTCGTCGGAGGGACTGGACCTGCCGACGTTGGCGCCGGGTGTCGCCGACATGCCGGAAGTTCCAGCGCCAGGCCGCGGTCACCGCTCTCACCCGGTTGCGGTTCCCAGCCACCGCCGCCACCATCAGCTCGCCCAGGGTGAGGACCAGTAACTGGGGGACGACCCGTAACAGGTGGAAGGGGCCGTAACACTTGAAGACGGCACGGAGTTCGTGGCGACGTTGCAGCTCCTGGAGGGTCACCGGGTGACGGTGCCGACCATGGGAGGCGCCGACCAGCGACGCCTCGATCGGTCGGGCACCGCTGGCCATTTCTTCGAGATGCCGGACCCGGGCGTCGGGAACCACGATGACCCGGGCCCCGGCCACCTGGGCCCGCCAACAGAGATCGAGATCCTCACCCATGGCCACGATGGTCGGGTCGAATCCATCCAGCTCCTCGAACAGGTCGGCCCGCACCAGGGTGCACCCGCCGGGCGCCACGAACACATCACGAACCGCGTCGTGCTGACCGTGGTCGATCTCGTTCGGCTGCACCCGGTCGGTCACCGAACCGCCCTTGTCCACGGTCATGCCCACGTGCACCAGGCGATCGGGATCGTCCCAACTCACCACCTTGGGCGACACGATCCCGGCGTTGGAGCGGAATGCCTCTTCTACCAGCAGATGGACGGTGTCGGGGAAGAGCGCCACGTCGTCGTGACAGAAGAGGAAGTAGGAGGCGCCGTCGACCATCGAGCGAACCTGGTTGGACGTGGCCCCGTACCCGTGGTTCTCATCGAATCGGCGGACATAGGCGGTGGGAAGCGAGGCAGCCACCCGACCGGTGAGGTCCTCCCGGCTGGCGCAGTCAAGGACCAGGACCGAGAATTCGGCATAGTCCTGGGCGGCAAACGAGGCCAACGTCTCGTCGAACCACGGACCGGGATCATGGGCGACGATGACGGCGACGACTGGCGGAGCCAGTGATTCCATCAATCCGACCCGACGGGACCGGCCCCAGCCGGCCCGGTGAGCGGGGTCCGGGGCGGTTCCCCGGCACGTCCCATCGTGGCCGGCTCCAACTGCGTTCCTGGTCGGGAGCACATTTGGATCCCCGGGTGCCGCCGGGGGAACAGTCGAGGAACCTTCGGGGTTGAAGCCGTAGACGGGTCGGCTTCAGCCGTCAGAGAAGTCACCAGGGTCAGAGGCTACCGGTCCGGGCGAGCATGAGGGGAAATGCCGTGGTCATCCCCGGAGAAACACCGAGGTCAGCGCCGGATTTGTCTGCGGAAACCCGGATCCGCAGGATCAGGTGCTTGCAACTGTTTAACAAATGGGATACACTTGTATCTACAGCAACCGGCGCAGCCTGATCCAACCGGGATGCGGACAGACCCGTCTAACGCAGGGAGATGAACATGCCAGAGATCAATGCAAACATCAACAAAGCAGCCCAGGACATCGCCAATGTGGCCAAGGATGCCACCTACGTGGTCATCGGTGCCGGCGTACTCGGCTACCAGAAGGCCCAAGTGCAGCGCCAGGATCTTCTCAAGCGCCTTGGCGATCCCAGCGCCGGGATCGGGGATCGCATCAAGGGTGCCCGCACCGACCTGAGCGGCGCCATCCACAGCGTGGACGCCCAGCTCGAGGATGTGCTTTCGAAGCTCGAAGCCGCCTATGTGCCCTTCGAGGACCGTCTGCCCACCCCGGCCCGTGACCTGGCCAAGCAGGTGCGCACCCAGGCCAAGGAGACCCGCTCACAGATCCGCGACCGGATCCTGACGGCGGCCGGCTGACAGTCATAGCGCGACGGCGGCAGACCTCCCCCCGGTCTCCGCCGATGCAGGCCTCAACCCCTTGGGGTGTGGAGGCCAGCGGACCGGAAAACCCCCCTTTCCGGTCCAGCGAAGAACGACCCGCCTCGTGCGGGTCGTTCTTCGCGTCAGGCCACTCGTCGAGATCGAGAGAGACGCCAACTACTACGCTTTGCGTAACTACGTGACACGTAGTATCGTACGGCTATGGCACGAACAACCGGTAGCACGACCCATCGACCGAATGATCCCCCGGTCCTGATCCTGACCAGCCTGGCCGGCGGACCCAAACACGGGCACGCGCTGTCCAAGGACATCGAAGGGTTCGCCGGGGTGGTGCTGGGGCCCGGCGCCCTCTACGGCGCCATCACCCGGCTGGAGGAGCGAGGCCTGATCGAGCCGCTGGAGTCCGAAGACCGCCGGCGCCCGTACCGGATCTCGACCGCCGGTTCCGCCTACCTCTCCGAAGCGGTGCATGAGATGCAACGCCTGGCCGACGAGGGCGCCCGCCGCCTGGCCGTAGCCAATCAGGTGCGCGCACCCCGGCGTGCCCCCGGGATCGCGGGCAGCCCGGCGTGAGCCCCGACGAGGAACAGATGGGAGCCACCTCGATGAGCGGCGCCATGGTCCGCTGGTATCCCGCCGGATGGCGGGCGCGTTACGGCGACGAGTTCGCCGCCATGATCGAGGACGACCTCGGAGGGCGGCCGCCGTCGATGCGCTTCCGCTGGTCGATTGCCCGGTCCGGGTTGAACGAGCGCCTCCGGGGCGCGGGTCTGGTCGGCGACTCGGTCCCGCCGGCGGAGCGGGTCCGGGGTGGTGCCTTCACCGTCCTCTGCGCCTTTGCCCTCTACATCCTCCCCGGCGTCGGCTTCGCCAAGATCAGCGAGCACTGGGACCAGTCGATCTCCCCGGGCTCCCGCCACCTCCCTGCCGCGTCCTTCAACCTGCTGGCCTGGCTGGCCGGCGCCTGTGCGTTAGCGGTGCTGCTCAGCGCGGGTGCCGTCCTCCCCAGCTTCGTCGGTTTCGTGCGAGAGCGGGGGTGGTCGGACCTCCGCCACCGGCTGATCTGGGCGGTGGCTGCCAGCCTTGCCACCGCGGCCACAACGGTGGCCGGGGCCGTCTGGGCCCGGCATCTCACCTACCACCAACGCAATACCGGGTTCGGGTGGTACCAGCTCCTGTTCCTGGTATTGGTGATCCTGTTCGCCTCGACCATCGCCACCTGGTCGGCGACGGCGATTGCCGCCACCCGCCGCCTCAACCTCGGGTCGGGTCAGCTGAAGGTGGCCGGTTCACTGGCCATCGCGGTGGCGGTGTGCATGCCGGTCATGACCGCGGCTGCCGCCGTCTGGTGGGGATCGATGGCCACCGTCGCTCCCTGGTTCCTGGCCGGAACCGCGCCCGGAAGCTCCCCGTCGCCGGTGGCTGCCAACCTGCTGGTCGTGCTGGTATTGATGACCATCGCCTCGGTGGTCGGCGTGTTCGGGCTGCTCCGGGTGGTCCGTTCCTGGCGCCTCCTGCGGAGCGCCTGAGTCTCAGTCGGTGCGATCGCGCCAATAGGCCAGCACGTCGGCCAGTGTCTCTCCGAGAGAGATCTTCGGCTCCCAGCCGGTGGCACTCTGCAGCCGGGTGGGGTCACCCCGGAGCACGGGTACTTCCACCGGGCGCATCAGGGCAGGGTCGGTCTCGAACTTGAGCGAAGCCCCGGTCAGGGCCAGCAGCTCGTCGGCGATCTCTTTGATCTCCACATCCCGGCCTGAACAGACGTTGTAGACGGTTCCGGGTTCCCCCGACTCGATCAGCATCCGGTAGGCCCGAACCACATCGCGCACGTCGGTGAAGTCCCGTCGGGCCGACAGGTTCCCGACCGGTATGGAGCTGGCCCCTTTTCGTTCGGCGTCCACCATCCGCTTGGTCAGTGCGGGAACCGCGAAATCGGGGGTCTGTCCGGGCCCGATGTGGTTGAACGGCCTCACGGTGATGACCGACTGCCCATGGCCGAGGAACGCCTGTTGGATCAGGGCTTCGGCCGCTAGCTTGCTGGCGGCATAGGGGGTGAGCGGGGCGGTGGGCGAGTCCTCCCGGAGGGGCAGGCGCGACGGGTCGGTCACCGCGCCGTAGACCTCGGCGGAGCTGGTCACCAGCACCCGCGGGTTGGACCCACATTCACGGGCCGCCGCCAGTAGGGCGCCGGTGCCGATCACGTTGACCTGAAGGACCTCGAGGGGATCCTCCCAGGACTTCCCCACGTGGGTCAGAGCGGCCAGATGGTAGATGGCATCCGGGGCAGCACCAACCAGGGCTGAGAGGAGCGCAGCCGGTTCGGTGACGTCCACCTCCCGGTCGATGACGACGACATCGTCACCCAGTTCGACCAGATGGTCGGCCAGCCAATGGCCGACAAATCCGCGACCGCCGGTGATGAGGGAGCGCACGACGGCTCACCCTACCGGGTCGGCCGACGGTCCACGCCCGAGCGGCTATTTCCCTGCGGCCCGACGATACGCCTCCATGTGGTGGTCGGCGCTGGCCGCCCAGGTGTGCCGGGCGGCGACGTCCAAGCCCCGCTGTCTCCGACCGGGGTCCGGCCCAGGCCCTGACAGCACCGACTCCAACGCGCCGCTGAGCGCCACCGTGTCGCCGGGCGGCACCAGGATGGCGGCGTCACCCGCGACTTCCTCCATGGCCGAACCGGAGGTGGTGACGACCGGAGCCCCGCAGGCCAGGGCTTCCAACGCTGGAAGTCCGAAGCCCTCGTAGAGGGCGGGATAGACCACGGCCACCGCCGACCGGAACAGGGCGGGGATGACCTCGTCGCTCACATACCCGGTTCGGACGATCCGGTCGCCGATGCCCGAGGCCGCCACCGCCTCTTCCACTTTCGCCGCTCCCCAACCGGCTCCCCCGGCCAGCACCAGCCGGGCGTCGGGATGGTGACCGGCTATCTGGGTGAAGGCGCGCACCAGGGTGGGCACGTCCTTGCGGGGCTCGAGGGTGCCGACGAAGGCCAGAAACGGGGCTCCGTCGGCGAGCGAACCACCCACCCCGGGGGTCGGGGAGCTGGTGGCCACCGTGGACAGCAGAGCGGCGTCCGAACCGGGAGCGGCCTCGCCCGGACCGAACCGATCAAGATCGACACCGTGGTGCGCCACCACCACCTCGGCCTTCACCCGGCACCATCGCTCCAACTCGTCGGCCGTGGCCTGACTCGGGCACACCACCACCCTCGCCCGCCGGGCGGCAACCTGGATGGCTCGTCGGAACAACACGACCTTGGAGCGCTGGTGCCACTGCGGCTCCTCGAAAAAGCTCAGGTCGTGCACGGTCACCACCACCGGCACCTTGGCATGTTCCGGCATCGTGTAATGCGGACCGTGGTGGACATCCACCGCCCGACGTCTGAGCAGCGACGGGAGGCGGGCCTGTTCCCAGGCGAGCCGAAGCGGGCGGGGTTCCGGAGCCGCGGTCACCAACTCACTCTCCGGAACCATGGTCGTCCACCGAGAGCCGTCGCGACTTCGGGCAATGACCAGCAGATCGACGTCCGGGCGGCGGGAGAGCGCCCGGGCCAGCTGGACGGTGTACTGGCCGGCGCCCACCGGATTGGCCGGCACCGCCGTCACATCCAGGGAGAGGCGCAACCGTTCAGCCATCGCGATGCCCCCGGTTTCGGGAGGCGGCAGAGTCCCACACCGAGACGTGGCGGCGGGCGATGGTCGACCATTTCAATTCGCCGGCCCGGTGGCGGCCCGCGAGCTGCAGCCGGGAGCGCACCTCGGTATCGGTGGCCACCACCAGCAGCCCGCGGGCGATGGACCCGGTGTCCTGCGGATCAACCTCGAACGCGGCACCGGCCGTACTCGGAAGCGGGCTGGCCACCACCGGAGTCCCGAACACCATCGCTTCCACCGGGGGGAGCCCGAACCCTTCGATGAGGGGCACGTAGGCCAACAGTTGCGTCATCGAATACAGAGCCGACAACTCCCCGGGGGTGACCATCCCGGCGAGGACCACTCCCGGCCCGGGCCGAACCTGCTCACCCCACCCACTGGGTCCGACCAGCACCAGCGGCCAGGGGTCGGGAAGGGACCCCCGGATCCCTTGGTAGGCCTCGATGAGCCGGTGCAGGTTCTTGCGGGGCTCGAGGGTGCCGACGCTCAGCAGAAACGGCACCTGTACCCCGATCCGGCGCAATAGGGAGGCTCCGGCCTCCAGATCGGGAGGGGGAAGATGATCGCATCCCATCGGGATGACCGTGATGACATCCGGGTCGGCTCCGGCCTTCTCGAGATCGGAGGCCACCGGGTTGGAGGTGACGATGAATTGGTCGGCCCGGCGCAAGGCCCGTTGCAGGGCGGCTTCGTGCCAGGCCCTCCCCCGGGGCGGGTACGCGTCGGGAAGCCGACGCCACAACAGGTCGTGGATGGTGGACACCAACGCCGCCCGCCCCGGCTCGAGGGTGGCCAGCGACACCGCATGAATGACGTCGAACCCGTTCGGGGCCCGCAACACTCCCCGATCCCACGCCCGGGTCAAGAGCGGGCCGGGAAGCACCGAGTTGTGCACCGGGTAGGGAACGTCGGCCAGGGGGTTGTCCTGATCTGGTCGGGGACGGCTGGCCAACAGCTCGACCTCGGGCATCTCCCCCGGGTCCAGTTCTCCAAGTCCCTGCAGCAGACCCCGGGCGTAGGTACCGATCCCGCCGGGGGTGGCCCGCCGGAGCTGCTCCACCACCATCAGGACCCGGGCCCGGGTCATCGCCGGCCACCGGCAGGCTCATGCGCCGCCCAGGCGTCCCGGTACAACCGGTCGAGACCCTCGGCGCACTTGGACCAGGTGAAGTTCTCGCTGCGGCGGCGGCCCCGGTCGACGAGCGCATCGATCTCGGGCCCCCCTTCGAGAACCTGGCTCAGCGCTTCCGCCAAACCCTCGGGCTTGCCTCCCTCGACCAGCAGCGCCCCGTCCCCCACCACCTCGGGGATGGCGCCCACCGCGGTGGCCACCACCGGGACACCGGCGGCCATGGCCTGCAGCGGCGGGAACCCGAATCCCTCGTAGACCGAGGGATACGCCAGTACCGCGGCCCGGCGCAAGATCACCTCCAGCCCGGCGTCATCGAGGTAGCCGGGCCGCACGATCCGGTCCCGGGCCGGCGAGGTGCCAACGGCGTCAGCCAGCCGCTCGGCCCCCCACCCGTCGGCGCCGACGATGACCAGAGCCACCTCGGGATGGGCGCGGCTCACCGAGGTGAACGCCTCCACCAGGGTCGGGTAGTCCTTGCGGGGCTCCACCGTGCCGATGGCCAGCACGTACCGTGTTGTGCCGTCGGGCAGCGGAAACGGCAACGTGTCGTGCCCCCCGACGCCGGCTTGGGTGCCGGGTGCCGGCATCGGGATGCCGTGGTGTACGGGCCGGACCCGCTCCGCCTCGATCCCGAACGCCTCGACAACCTCCTCGGCCACGAACATCGACGGGGTGTGTACCCACGCCCCGCGGTCGACCGCCCTTCGGATCAGCCCCGGAAACCCGAGGGTGGGCCGGTCGCACAGTTCAGGGAACCGGATGACGGTGAGATCATGGACGGTCAGGACCTCCGCCGCCTCATTCGTCGGCGGCACGACGAAGTTGGTCCCGTGCACCACCTGGCGCGATCCGATGAACCACTCGATCGGGGGGAGCGACATATGGGTCCAGGCGAGGTGGAGCGGGCGGGCAAACATGATCCGCTGCCGGCTCGAAACCTCGGGGGGGACGAGATCGGCGATGTCCCGACGACGTCGCCAACTGACCGCGAACGCCGACACGTCGAGGTCGGCCCGAGCGGCCAACCCACCCAGTGCTCCGGCGCAGAAGGCTCCGACCCCGGTCGGTCGGCCGAGGAGCGGCGTGGCGTCGAGCGCAACCGAGAGCCGACCCTGGTCGACAGGCGCAGATCGTTCCGGCGGCACCAGGGGAGCCTTGCACATCCGCCCTTACCGGTTGACCGGTTCCGCGGGTACCGGGAGCCGCCGCCGAGGCCTGATTCGAGGCGTCATAACCGGGTCATCCCCGCGCCGCCCAGGCGTCCCGGTACAACCGGTCGAGACCCTCGGCGCACTTGGACCAGGTGAAGTTCTCGCTGCGGCGGCGGCCCCGGTCGACGAGCGCATCGATCTCGGGCCCCCCTTCGAGCACCTGGCTCAGCGCTTCCGCCAAACCCTCGGGCTTGCCTCCCTCGACCAGCAGCGCCCCGTCCCCCACCACCTCGGGGATGGCGCCCACCGCGGTGGCCACCACCGGGACACCGGCGGCCATGGCCT
>Ga0307374_10000375_pt1 | contig 85931 bp, 85 predicted proteins | sample OX3MG_FD_202532 | JGI IMG/M metagenome (GOLD analysis project Ga0307374, IMG submission 202532) | Soil microbial communities from Risofladan, Vaasa, Finland - OX-3 | ecosystem: Environmental > Terrestrial > Soil > Coastal area > Acid sulfate soil | place: Finland: Risofladan, Vaasa | collected... | reverse complement strand
GACCGCACCCATTACTCCTGCCGCGGCGAGGATCATCCGTTGCACGTCTGCGGTCTCCGCTGCGCTGGATGGTTTGCGATCGGCGCGCTATAAGTCGCGCGCAACTCCACCGTCAAGGGCGCCATGCCGGGCTTAGACGTCATCTCGCGAATCAGTGTCGCCGAAATCGACAGCGGGCCCGCCCGCAACGCGTGCGACTCGGTGCGCCATGCCAACATGGCACGTTCTGCGCGATGAGCGGTCCCAAAGGGATCATTCTCGCCGGCGGCTCGGGCAGCCGGCTGGCGCCGATGACCGCCGTCGTCAACAAGCACCTGCTGCCAATCTACGACAAGCCGGTGATCTATTATTCGCTGAGCACTCTGATGTTCGCGGGTGTCCGCGACATCCTGCTCATCAGCGCGCCCGGCCAGCTCGGACAATTCGAGCGCTTGATGGGCGATGGCAGCCAGTGGGGTCTCAAGCTTTCCTATGCCGAACAAGCCGTGCCCGAAGGCGTGGCGCAGGCGCTGACCATAGGCGCCGATTTTATCGGCGTGGATCCAGTGGCGTTGATCCTCGGCGACAATGTTTTCTATGCGAACGATCTGTCCACACTCCTGCCGGCGGAACGCGCTGCGACGGTCGGCGCCACGATCTTCTCGTATCACGTCCGCACGCCCGAACGATACGGCGTCTTGGTCTTCGACGAGTCCGGCACGCCGATCAACATCGAGGAGAAACCGAAGGCGCCGAAGTCGCGCGCGGCCGTCACCGGGCTTTATTTTTACGACACCCGCGCGGTGGAGTTCGCGCGGCGCCTCGGCAAGTCCGCGCGCGGCGAATACGAGATCACCGATTTGAACCGCCTCTACCTCAAGAACGGTACGCTGCGCGTATGCCGGCTCGGCCGCGGCACGGTCTGGTTTGACGCAGGCGCGCCGGATTCTCTGCACCAAGCGGCGTCCTTCGTCGAGCTGACCCAGACCCGCTCCAATCTCGGCATCGCCTTTCCCGAGGAAATCGCCTATCGCCTCGGCTATATCGACCGGCAGGCTTTTCGGGCATTGGCGACGAAAGCGCGCAACACCGAATATGGCCGCTATCTCGACATGGTCGCCAACGACGAAGACTAGCGTTGAACGCAGGCAGATGGCCGCCGTCCCGCTCCACACGACACGGTTACAGCGCGCGGTTGGCGGCAACCGCCGAAACGCGATAGCATTTGCCGAGCGCCCACTACTGAAATGCGGGTTTGAATGTCGAGCTTCGATATCGTCTCGCGCCTCGATCTTGCCGAGGTCGACAACGCGCTTGCCGGGCTGGCGCGCGAAGTGACGACCCGGTTCGATTTCAAGGGCAGCAAATCGGCGGTCACGCGCGAAGAACTCGCCCTGACGATCCTGGCCGACGACGACATGAAGCTGCGCCAGCTCGAGGAATTGCTCAAAGGCCACATGGTGCGGCGCAAGATCGATCCGGCGGCGCTCGACTTCAAGCCGGCGGAGAAAGCCGCCGGTCAAATGTTGCGGCAGGTGGTGACGCTGAAACAGGGAATCGGCGCCGATCTCGCCAAAAGCGTCGTGCGCGCCATCAAGGATTCGAAACTCAAGGTGCAGGCGGCGATCCAGGGCGAGGAGCTGCGCGTGAGCGGCAAGAAGCGCGACGACTTGCAAGCGGCGATCCAGCTGGTACGAGGGCTCAAGGTTTCGCAACCGCTGCAGTACGTGAACTTCCGGGACTAGCGCCCGCCACTTATAGAATCCTGCCGGTTATATAGGCGAAGACACGCGAGCGAAATGAACGCGTGCGTCCTCGTGAGTGCGGTGCGTGCCAGCCTGCCCAGAAAGCCGTTATACGCCCTCAAAATTCTTAAGCCTTGTAATAGAACGAATTTTTGGCATTATCAGGTGCCGAGTCCGCCGGCCGCTTAGCCTCGTTTTACCCTGATTATGTCGCTTGTTGCGCTTTTTATGCTGCCCCGAGCGCGCCGTCGAACTTCTATCGCGCCTCGTAATCGCGCTGTTGGGTTGGTAATCATTGTTATCGGGTAGGGCTTTTAGCCGGTCGGTTGGTTATTTTATCGATCGTATGTTTTTGAACCGTTTCGTGGGTTATCTTTCCCAACCCCTCAAACCCGCCTTCCCTGAAACCCGCTGGTCACTAGGGCTCGGCAGCAACAAAGTCTGGAGGAGTCCAGTGACTGCGTCAAAGACAAAGAAACCCGCTTTACTGGAAACGATCGGCGTTCCGTCGGCCGAGTGGTATGAGCGCCTTGCTATCGCGGAAAGTGCACTCACAGGCTCGTCGCCAACCGCGCCGGCGGGGAAGTCTTACACACCGGCGAGTCTGATACGCGGGCGCCAGGTGAAGATGGCGCGGGCGGCTCTCGGTATGACGGTTAAACAGTTCGCTACTTTGGTCGGCCTATCGCCGAACACGATCAGCCATGTCGAACGTGGTTACGCAACGTTGAGCCCGACAACTGACGGAATCAAAGAGGCACTGGCCAATCTCAAGGCAATAGAGTGGCTGCAAGACACCGGCAAAAGCATCGGAATCGTTTTGCATTACCGGCATCTAGCCGATGCATTAGGCAAACGGAATCCAAAGGTGCGCTCCAACAGAAGGGGGCGAGGTGGGCGCAGATTGAAACCCGTGGGAGGTACGTTGAACTCGGCCGAAGACATTGCTGAGCAGGAGAAGCGATACGGCCCGGACAAACGTATCCGGCCTCCGCGTGGCGTGCCGGTCTGAAATCAAGTGAAAGCGCGGCTGTTGATGTGTCGCCGCCAGGATCACTCGTTTTGACAAGGGATCGCGTTCTAGCGGTGGCGAGTAATTTCTATCGGCCGCTTTGGGCCGCACTCATCATCAACACTTCTGCGCGCGAGCAGGTGCTTGACTATTCCGTACAGTACTGTACAGTTGGTGGCGAGCGTCGAAAATGAGCACAAAGCGGCACAAAGGAGTCGAAGAGGCCCGTAGTCAGCTTCCGTCCCTTCTTGAGGCGGCTGAAAAGGGCCAATCGACCATCATTACCAAGCACGGCAGGCCCGTTGCGGCGCTGATGCCGATCGAAGCGTATGGTGCCGCCGCTCGCCAGCAGTCCCTGATGCCGCTCGAGAGATCCGGCCGCGGATTATGGGGAAAGGACAGCGCCCGTACGCTCCGCAAGTTGCGTGACGAATGGAGCCGTTAAGGTTTCAAGATCTGCCGGATCAGGCGTTGCTTCTGGTGGACTCGGCGCCGATCATTTATGTCCTCGAGGGTCACCCGAGGTTCGGGCCGCGTTTCAAGCCGCTCTTTGAGGCGCATACTGCTGGGCGCCTTTGCTTCGCGGTGACGACCCTCACGATCGCCGAGGTGCTGACGGGTCCGCTGCAGGCCAGTAACGAAGCACTGGCGCGACGCTATCGCACCATCCTCGAATCATGGCAGCCCATTAATCTCGACGTCGACATCGCAGAAAGCGCCGCGCGATTGCGGGCGTCGCTGCGCCTTAGACTCGCAGACGCAGTTCAGGTAGCGAGCGCCCTGGCGATCAACGCAGCAGCGCTCGTAACGCACGACCGCGATTTCGCTCGCGTGCAGTCATTGCGCATAATTCACTAGAGGCGCTCCGCTTAACAAGCCGGCACCAATTATCTGCCGGCGACAATTTCGGCGAAGGCCCGGCGCGGATCGACCCGGAGCGCCTCGGCGATACGCAGGAATTCCAGGAGATCGATGCGGCGCTGACCGTTCTCGTAGGCCGAGATGAACGATTGCGGCTTGGCCAGGCGCTTCGCCAGCTCCTGCTGGGTAACACGGGCGCGCTTGCGGATGTCCGCGAGAGCCTGACCGACGACCTTGTGCTCTCTGGGCCGAATCCACACCGATCGCGCTCCCGGCCGTGCTCGCCGGGAGGATCAGTAGATCGATTATTCCAATATCGAAAAAGCCGATAACGCCATAGTCTGCCGAACGAGGAATTAGCCTCGAATCGGGGGACAGGGCGAATTCGCATGGCGGAGGGGTCGTTACCATCGCCCGATGAGCGCTGCGGGCAGCATTTCCGCTATCGCGATCTCATCGAGGTCGGCAGCACCTGGGAGCAGCACCGGATCGATAACCAGCCCCACGAGCGGGCGACGTACGAGGCCATGGCAGCGCTCTGTGCCAAGGTCCTGGATCCGGTCCAGGCCAAATTCGGCAGACCCGTTCTCACGTACGCGTTCGCCTCCCCCGCGCTGGACAAGCTCGTCCACCGGAGCCCCTGTCCGAACACAACGCGCAGCCGCGACCAGCACGCCGGCTGCGAGCTCAACAGCAAGGGCAAGCCCTATTGTTCCCGGCTCGGGCTCGGCGTGGATTTCCGCTGCCCCGGCATCGGTTCAGCCGAAGTCGCCAAGTGGGTCATCGAGAATACCGCATTCGATCGGCTCTATTTCTACGACGACAGCCGGCCGTTTCACGTGAGCGTCGGCCCGGACAACAAGCGGCAAGTCACCCTCATGACAAAATTGGCGTCCTGCCGGTTCATGCCGCGCCGGATATCGATCAGCTACTTCGACCGGTTCCTGCCGACCGCGTCACCTATTTAATGCCCGACCGGCACGCGTCCCTGGCGAGCCCATGTAAAAGAGCGGCCTGTCTGTCGTTATTACTTGTCTTTGTTGTCGGAATACACGATTTTTATTGACAAAACTCAATAATAGTCTATTATTCGTGAGTAGAAAGGAGCTCACGACATGCCAACCAAGATCATTTACTTGCCGATGGCGACGCATATCGCCATGTCGCTCGAAGAGACCATTGCCAATTTGAGCGCCAAAGTCATGGCGCCCGACCCCGAGGACAACCAGCTGTGGCCGGCCGATATCATGCCTCTGGTCGACGCTGTCCGCAGCCTCACGGACGTCGCGGGGAAGGTCGAGGCGATGACGCAGTACTTCGAGTACCGGGTCTCGGCCTTCGAGGCGGCCCTGGCATCGGGCGCCGCCAAGCCCTCGAGCGACTTCGCCTCCCAGCTCGATCAGCGGCTGACCGCGACCTCGGACTTGCTGCGCGCCACGCTCCAACGCCTCGACCAGGTCGAGACCGCGGTGTTAAAGCTCTACGATAAGCCGTTCCTCGCCATCGACGAGAACGACCTGCCCCGGAAGAAGCTCGCAATCCTCGAGGCCACGTTCGATGTCGCCTGCCCCGAAAAGCCGCCGTCCGCAGGTTAGTCGCGGCGCCGCATTAGCTAATCGCTAACCTGCGCTTGACGGCTTGTTAGCTAATTGCTGACATTGGCAATGGTCGAGATCCGGTTCACGCGGGACGCGATCAAGGCCTTGCAACGGATGCCGCGTAACACCGCGATGCTCATCAGGGGTAAGATCGCCACTCTCGCTCAAGATCCACATGCCAAGAAAAACAACACCGCGAAACTGGCCGGGCGGCCTGGCTACAGGCTGCGGGTGGGCGATTGGCGCATTATCTATGAACTCGACCAGCAGCGACGCCTTCTGGATGTGCTGGTCGTCGGTCCACGAGGGAGTGTGTACGAATGAACCACAAAACCATCGAGCGCGGCGGCAAGCCGTTCGTTCTGGTGCCGAAAGAAGCCTATGAGCGCATGTGTGCGGCGCTCGAGGACCGCGACGACGCCCGAGCCTATGACCGTGCCAAGGCCAAAAACCAGGAATTGGTGCCGGGGATAATTGCCGATCGCTTGCTCGCGGGCGAGAATCCGGTCCGCGTCTGGCGCGAGCATCGCCATCGGACGCAAGATCAGCTCGCGGTCGCAGCTGCAATCACCAAGCCCTATCTTTCGCAGATCGAGACCGGCAAGCGCTCGGCCTCGGTCGAAGTCCTGCGCAATCTGGCGCGGGCTCTTGGTGTCGATCTTGACGACGTCGCTCCCGAGCCGTCGCACGCCGTCATCCAGCAGCCTCGAACATCGCAATCCATGAAACGGCGCCGCCACCGATCCGTGGGACGGCAGCGCGCACCTAAGCGCAGCATTCGGTAGCGTTGCAGACTTTGATGCTTTAGGCGCGGCAGGCCGAGCGGTGCCGATCGGATCGGTCATCCAGCGCAAACGGTGTGGCTCCCGAATCTCTTGTATTGTACTTTGCAATACACTAGATTATGAGCGCCTAACTCAGCTTGTAAGGAGCCTTTCCGATGGCCAGCCGCGCGAAGCGAAAGGAGCATCCGCTGTCAATGCGATTGCCGGAGACGGACATTGCCATCATCGATCGCGCGGCCGATTTGCGCGGCCGTTCGCGCACGGATTTCGTTCGGGAAGCGGCAGTACGTGCCGCCGAGGAAGTCGTCATGGAAAGCGCCTTGATCCGTATGAGTTCCAAAGGCTTTAGTGCCTTCATGTCGGCGATCGGCGCGCCGCCCGCGACCGTGCCCGAGCTCGTCGAGGTCTTGAAGCGCCAGGCACCATGGGATCAGGAGCGCCAGAGCGGTTGAAGACAAGCATTGGCACTCTCAGGTCCCGAACCGCTCGGCGCGCAGCACGATGTTTCGCAATTTTCCTGCGGCAAACCAGCGCTCGACAATTGGCTGAAGCACCGTGCACTTGCGAATCAGGACAACGGTTTCACCGTCGTCACCGTGATCCATGAAGACAGTCGCGTCGTGGGCTACTGCGGGCTTGCCCCGACCGCTGTCGTTCCGTCGTCCATGCCGCGATCGATCAGGACGGGCCAGCCGCCAAGCCCCGTGCCGTGTCTGTTGCTTGGGCAACTCGCGACCGACCTGGCCTGGACCGGCCGCGGGATCGCCAGCGGCCTCCTGAAACACGCGCTCACAAGATGCGTTGCCGGTGCTCGGTTGATTGGTGGACGCGCGGTCGTCGTCAATGCACTCGATGAGCAGGCCTTGGACTTTTGGCGGCAACGCGGATTCATTCCCTCCAAAGACGATCCGATGACCCTATTCCGATCAATCCCTGATATCGCCGCCTCGCTAGAAGTCGCAGGAATAAATAATCCAAGCTCACGGTAACCGTTAAGCCGTCAATGGCCCGAGCACGCGGCGCCGAAAGACTGACCGGCGTGCTCAGTGCTTTTTTCTGAGACGCACGCCCGGCCCGTCGCCGTTCGCATCGATGAAGATGACGCCAACGGCCTCGAGCGCACCGCGGATGGCGCGCAGGTTCGCCGGCATCGGCTCATGCTCGCCCTGCTCGAAGCTGATGATGGTGCGCAGACTGACGCCGGATTTTCCCGCGAGGCGCGCCTGCGTCATTCCCAGGAGGCCGCGCGCGGCCCGGCACTGATTCGGTGAGAATTTCATCGTTTGATGGTGCGGCCGAACCCGAAAATGTGCAATCCCGCACGAATTCTGCAGTTGCATGAAATGTGCTACTTGCATATATTGTGCAATATAGACGCAGCGCCAGATTTAGCCGTCGGGAGACTCGATGGCCGTGAATTTGAGCCGCAAAATTGCCGAGCACGAGGCCTTGAGGGCCGAGCTGAAGACGGTCTTTGCCGATATCGACGATGACACGCTCCGGGACACGCTCGAGGGTATCAGCAGTCTGCCCGAGGCGCTGGCGGCGGTGATCCGGGCCTACATGGAGGACCTGACCCTGGCCGCGGCTTTGGGCATGCGGATCTCGGATATGCAGGAGCGGTTGGCGCGGTTCGAGGCCCGGGCGGAGAAGAAGCGAGCGTTGGTTACCCAGGTGATGGAGCGGGCCGAGCTCAGGAAGCTGCAGGAGCCCGACTTCACGGTGTCGCTCCGGGCAGTGCCGCCCGGACTGGTGGTGAGTGACGAAGCTTCGATCCCAGCCGATTACTGGAAGCCGCAGCCGCCCAAGCTCGACAAGAAGGGCCTCCTGGCGGGCCTCAATGCCGGACAGGCCATACCAGGCGCCAGCCTGGGCAACGGCGGCACCACTATATCCGTGAGAACACGCTAATGGCCTTCACACAGACCCAAGTCCGGAAGCTCGCCGGCAAGCTCCCCGAGCGCTTCGTCAAGACCCGGACCGAGCGGGGCATGACCCTCTCCTATGTCGAGGGCTGGCATGTGATCGACGAGGCCAACCGGGTATTCGGCTTCGACGGCTGGGACCGCGAGACGGTCTCGGCCGAGTGTGTCTGGCAGGACGTCCGGCAGACGCCCAAGGCATGCAGCTACGCGGTGCGCGTCAGAATTAAGGTGCGGGCAGGCAGGATCGTGGTCGCCCGCGAGGGCACCGGCGTCGGCCATGGCACTGGTGCCACAGTGGGCGAGGCCCATGAAAGTGCCCTCAAGGAAGCCGAGACCGATGCCACCAAACGGGCACTTATGACCTTCGGCAACCTGTTCGGTCTTGCCTTATATGACAAGAAGCAGGCCGGCGTGCAGCGTGCCAACACCAACGGCCGTCATGCGGGCGCGACGCCGGTCGTCTGGGCGTTGATGACCGGCAATGAGCCTCCGCGAACCTGCGAGACGCCGCAGCAGTTTTGCTCAGCCGCCAAGGAAACCCTCCGCACGGCCAAGTCCGTCGATGAGCTCGAGGCGCTATGGATCGGCAATGCGGCGGGGGTTGCCCAGCTGCGTGCGATCAGGCCAGAACTCAGAACCAAGCGCGGCATTCACTACGCCGACCTGCTCGAGAGCCTTTACCGGCAACAGCACGGCACGCTCGAGCAGCAGGCGCGCCAGCAGACGTCAGAAGCGCCGGCGGCCGACACGCCCGAACTCGCGATCGTCATATCCAGGCGGCTCCGCGACCCCGCCCACCTCAAATATGTGGCATCCCTCCCCTGCCTGATCTGCGGTCGCACGCCGAGCCACGCTCACCATCTGCGTTTCGTGCAGCCACGGTCGCTCGGGAGCAAGCCCAGCGACGAATGGGCCGTGCCGCTCTGCCCCATTCATCACCGCTCGCTGCACGATACCGGCCGCGAAGAAGAGTGGTGGCAGGCCAGAGGCATCGACGCCAAGACCGAGGCCGAGCGCCTTTGGCGCACGACGCACGCACCCGCAGCCGCGCCCAACGAAACGACCGCTCCCAAACCTCCGCCGGCCGATGGTCCGGACCAGCCGCTGCCTATCAATCTGCATGCCGACGCACCGCGGCTCGGCTGAAGCTGGCTTGCTCAGGCCTTGGCGAGCCTTGCACCGGCCGTGACAAGAGTCTAATTAAGGCGGCTCCGCGTCCCCATCGTCTAGAGGCCTAGGACGGGGCCCTCTCACGGCCCAAACCGGGGTTCGAATCCCCGTGGGGACGCCACTCCGGGATGAAAGTGGGCACCTCGGCTTGCTCGTCGCTAAGCGAGCGCTGAAGAGCGTCATTGCGGCCGAACATCCGCACCTCGGTATCGTCGACCTCAATACGCTCTACGAAGAGCCGCAAATACGTTTTGCGCGTTCCGGAATCGGCCGTGAGCAATCGAGTGCGCATGGCGTCACAGAACACGCTAACGCGCTCTTCGGAAATTGCCGTGGCAGGACGCGAGCGCTGTCGTTCGGCGGTTGCTTTCAGGCGAAGAGCTTCCTCACGGCGTTGCCGAAGCTCTGCCAGCCGGTTTCCGAGCGTGTCGTCCATCGGGGTTATGCCCTGTTCGACCAGGGCGTACAGCCGGTTCAGACGGCTATCCGACCATCACTGGCTGTGCTTGCCCTCTCCCCCGAAAGGGAGTCGGGAAGCGTTGCTCGAATTTGCCGATGCACGGTCGCTGGGGGCGAAACACCGTAATCTAACGGGCGACGCAGCAATAGCTCGGCACCCAGCTCTGTTGCACCATTTCATTCCCGACCAGGCTGTAGTCGAATTCGAGCCCCTCGCGGATCATCTGATCCACATCGAACAGCAATCGCGATTCGGGAATGTCGCGGAAGAATGCCCGGAAGAGCGGGGTAATCAACAGCCGCGCGTAGATAATGCCGATCGGGCCAAGGAAGTTGCGCCGCTGACCGACATGAGCGATTTCATCGATAGTAATTTCGCGAAGAAGCTCGCGCAATCGCTCCCGCACCTCGATTTCGTCGGTGAAGATATCGTCAAACACTCCCTCAAGGTGGCGATAGAAAACGACGCCCATCAATTCGGTGACGAAGGCAGGCGCATCCAGCAGAAAACCGGGCAGGTGCGGAAAAATCTGGTAGACGCGCTGCATGATCGGACCAAGAGGCACCCACTCTACTTTGTCCAGGCGCACCGTTCGAAACATCTCGTGAAACAGGCGGATGTGGCAAAACTCTTCTGCCAGGTGATACCGGCTGATCTTGTCCGTCAGGTGTTTGGACTTAGCCAGGATCGGCGTCGCGTTCCATGCGCCGGTAATGCCAACCCACTCATGACGGACAAATTTGTAGATGCAGATTAGAAGCAGGGTTTTCCGATCGAGACTTTCAGGCGGATCGCGCGAAACCACGTAGTTGCGGTAAAACGCTTCCGGGTCGGAGAGCGGCTGGCGCGACCTTACCGGCGCACCTTGCAGAGCCATCAGACGGCCACGCTTTGTCGCCAGATCCTTTTCGTCCTCGAGCAGTTCGCCGGACTTCCCACGCAAGAACTCGAAATACGCACGAAAATTCTCCTCTCGCTCCGCAGCAGTGCTGTGGGCGAAGATCGACTTATACACTGTCAATTGGCCGCTCCGTTCCCCAATCGTGGCTGCAAGACGGTATGTGTCGCGAAGCAATCGGTTCCATGAGAACCTATCTCTCGAGGATGACGGTTAACCCGAATATCTCACACGACGCTGTGATTTTTGCGTTTTGCAGCACGGGGGTTTTGCCGGGCGGTTTGTCCAGACAAAGTCCTTGAAGCGACGCGCGGTAACGGCAGATGCGCGACAGTTCAAAAAAATGGAGAGAACCATAAAAGCGCTACTTATGCTCATCGGCATCATTGCGATTGCGAGCGGTCTGCTCTTCGTCGGGCAAGGAACGGGATACATTCCCTGGCCCTCCAGCAGTTTCATGATCGGCGAGACCCGGTGGATCAACTACGGTGCCGCAATCGCCGTCGTGGGGCTCTTGCTTCTTATCGTTGCGCGCCGCTGAGCGCCGGGTTGCCACTCTTAGGTGACCGTAGCAGAGCCGGGGCCGGGTGGGCACACACCGGATGCCGATGCATACCCCCGAGTTTGCTGTCGCCGCCACGTCAAGCTCGATCCGACGCGGCTTTTGCGGTGCCAGTGTTGCGTGGTGTCACTCGGCGATGCTATTTCCTAGACGTTTCACACGGGTAGGGTCGCAGGTTCAATTCCTACAACGCCCACCATTTTCTCTGCGAGAAGGGCCCGCGTCTTCGTTTGCAGTCGTGACGAACAGTGAGTTTGTACCGGCCGCACATCAGGCGACGATCGCGACGCGCATTTACGGCACGCCAGCGCGTGTGGGCTTCCAAGCGGCGACTTGCTGTCGGACCTCGGCGACCTGCGCGGGTGTCATCGCTTTTTCGAGGTCGTCGCGAAGTTCGGCGGCTTCTTTGTCGCCGCGAGCGGCGGCGAGGCTGAACCACACACAGGCTTGGACATCATCGGCTGGACCGGCCACGCCGTATTCGGACATGATCCCGAGGTTGTACTGCGCCGCGGCGTCTCCCTGCTCGGCTGACATGCGGAACCAGCGGATCGCTTCCGCGTCGCTTTCGGGAACACCCTGGCCGAGGTCGTACGCGGTTCCAAGGTCCGCCTGTGCCACGGCCGATCCTTGCTTGGCTGCCGCGTGCCACCAGCGCGCGGCTTCCGCGTAATCCTGGTAATTCTTGGGATCTCCCGCGCCTTCAAAATAAGCCGTGCCGAGGTCAGCCTCCGCCTGAGCCTTGCCCTGTATGGCGGCCTTCTGGTACCAGCCGAAGGCCTTCCCGTAATCCGTGGGAACACCCTCGCCGTTCTTGTACATATCGCCGAGGAGCGTCTGCGCTCGGGCGTCTCCCGCCTCGGCTATTGGTCGCAGCAGCTTGAGTTCCGTCGCGTAATCGTGCCGGGCATACGCCGCGCGTGCTGCCGCTAGCGTATCCGCCATCGTATCAGCGCGGACAGAATGAATCGGGTCCGCGAGAGCGAGCACACCGCTGATGACGAAGGCGAGCTTATGAAGTTCACACATCAGTGCCGCCGCTCGCCCTCACTCGGTGTCCCGCGCTGGAGTTCATTGATCGCACCGATGATCCGCTTCCGGACAAGCTGACCGTCGATGTCGCCTTGCGCGAGCATTTCATCGGCCCGCTGAGCGGCGATCACCGGTGCATCTGCACCCAAAACGCTTTACGAGAATGTCAGCGGCACGCCAGAGATCAATGTCGGAGGTCATGGCACTTCGCCCACCTACGTCTCGCACGCGGCCACTGGTGGATTTCGTCGTACGGCCGTCAGCGCCCACACGAGTGCCAGGACCCAGCCGATGAGGGTCCATCCCAGGAAAACGTTCAGTGCGAGGATCGCGAACCGATTGTGGTGACCCCGGGCGAACGCGATGATGCTCGGGAGGAAGCCCACAAGCGTCAGGACGAGCGGCAGCACCAGCAGCCAATCGGGTGATGGCCAGTGGACCGGCGGCCAGGTGAATGAGTAAGACCAGAAGTACACGACGCGACCGAGGCTCCTCCGCTGGAAGACCGGTTGATTTTACCGCAAAGGCGCGAGGGGTCTAGCGCGGAGGGTTTGCGCGCGAAACTTCCCTATAGGGCACCGGGCGGATCGGATTCGCCTAGGACTCGCATTCTCGCGAAGCCAGCGCGTCGGATGGCGCGTCTTAGGCCGATCGTCTCACGCTTGCCGGATGCTGGCGGACGAGACGGTTGCCATCCCACAACTCAAACCCTGCGAACTCCTCCTTGCGCTTCTCGAACATCTGCAACGCATGTTCGATGGCCGCTTCGTCGGACGTGCAGCGCACAACTTCGATGGCCCTGATGACTCCATTCTTGAGGAAGTAGCAGCGCATTGCGTTCATTCTGACCTGACTAAGTTGCAGCACAAGATGACAACGGGAGGCGGACACTAGTGGGGCTTTGTGGCGCTCTCATGACACGTTCTTGTGACGAGATCGTGGTCCATGTGAACGATTTGACATGTTGGTTCGCTGTGGGCGTTGTACCGAAGACCCTACGGGGCTACACACCGAGTCGGAGTGATCCTCCGTAAACCAATCGGCAGCATCGGTAGCCCGATGCCGCCGCGCACGTCAGGAGGTTGTCATAAGGGAAATGCCATGGCGCTGAAGGGCAAAGTTGCGATCGTCACCGGCGGGAACAGCGGAATCGGCAAAGCGGTCGCGCTCGGCCTGGCCAGGGTCGGCGCCCGCATCGTGATCGACTACATCGCGCATCCCGAGGCGACCGAGGCGTTGGAACGCGAGATCGCCGCGCTTGGCGACGTCGCGATCGGCGTGGATGCCGATGTCAGCAAGGTGGCGGACCTGCAGCGTCTGGTCGACACGGCGGTGGCGAAGTTCAGCCGCGTGGACATCATGGTGAACAATGCCGGGGTGGAGACCCGCACCTCTGTGCTGAACACCACGGAGTCCGATTTCGACAAGGTGCTGTCGATCAACCTGAAGAGTGCATTCTTCGGCACCCAGGTTGCTGCGCGGCAGATGATCAAGCAGGGCGGCGGCGGGCGAGTTATCAACATCACTTCGGTGCACGAGGACTGGCCGATGCCAGGCAACACGGCGTACTGCCTCGCCAAAGGCGGCATGCGGATGCTGACGCGGACCGCGGGCGTGGAACTGGCGCCCCACGGCATCACCGTGGTCGGCGTCGGGCCGGGCGCAGTAGCGACGCCGATAAACCTTTCCACCATGAACGACCCAGCGCTACTGGCGAAGCTGAACGCCGCGATTCCGCTGGGCCGCATGGCGCAGCCGGAGGAGATCGCCAACGTGGTGGTGTTCCTGGCCGGTGACGGCGCCAGCTACCTGACCGCCACAACAATCTTCGCCGATGGCGGCATCATGCAGGGGAGCGTTGGTCTGTAGCGCCGTGGCAGAGCATTACGATGTCATCGTTATCGGCAGCGGCGCCGGTGGCGGCACGCTGGCGCACCGGCTAGCGCCATCCGGCAAACGCCTGCTGATCCTGGAACGCGGCGACTGGCTACCGCGCGAGGCCCGCAACTGGGACGTGACCTCGGTGTTTGGCGACAACCGCTATGTTTCGCCGGAAAGCTGGTATCTGCCTAACGGCCAGGGGTTCCAGCCGCAGGTGCACTACTTCGTCGGCGGCGCGACAAAGGTGTTCGGCGCGGCGCTGTACCGGCTGCGTCAGGAGGATTTCTCCGAATTGCAGCACCACGACGGCGTTTCTCCCGCCTGGCCGGTCGGCTATGACGAATTCGAGCCCTACTACACGCAGGCGGAACACCTCTACCAGGTACATGGCGAGCGCGGCACTGATCCCACCGAACCGCCGTGCAGCGGCTCCTATCCGGCACCGCCGGTGTCTCACGAACCGCGCATGGCGAAGCTGGCCGAGGATCTGAAGGCGATCGGCTACCACCCGTTTCACGCCCCCGCCGCGGTACTGCTGAACGAGGCCGACATGGCCTACAGCCGCTGCGTCCGCTGCCAGACCTGCGACGGATTTCCGTGCCTGGTGCATGCCAAGTCCGACGCCGAGGTGATCGCCGTACGTCCGGCGCTGGAACGCCCGAATGTGACTCTGCTGCGCCATGCACGAGCATTGCGGCTGGAAACGGATCCGGCCGGCCGCAGCGTCGCCGGCGTGCTGGCCGACGTGGCGGGTGAACAGCAGCGCTTCTCCGCCGACATCGTTGCGGTGTCCTGCGGCGCGGCGAACTCGGCGGCGCTGCTGCTGCAGTCGGCCAACGACGCGCATCCCAACGGGCTGGCCAACGGCTCCAGGCAAGTCGGGCGGAACTACATGTTCCACAACAGCCAAGCGGTGCTGGCGCTGTCGCGGGAGCCGAACGACACCATGTTCCAGAAGACCGTGGCGTTGAACGATTTCTATTTCGGCATGGATGGCTTCCCTTATCCGATGGGCAACATCCAGATGATCGGCAAGACGCTAGCCGGCATGTATCGCGCGGAGAAGCCGGTGCTGACGGCGCTGATGCCCGATCGCGCGCTGGAGGAAATTGCCCGTCACGCCGTGGATTTCTGGCTGACCACCGAAGACCTGCCCCGTCCGGACAACCGCGTCACGGTCGATCGCAATGGCCGGCTGACACTAAGCTACACGCCGAATAACCAGGTTCCGGTGCAAAAACTATACGACACGCTGCGGTCCATGCTGGGCAAGATCGGCTTGCATTCGCAGCATCTGGTATCGCGCAACCTGTACATGCGCACCGATATCCCGCTGGCCGGCTGCGCGCATCAGGCCGGCACCTGCCGTCTCGGCGACGATCCCGCGGCCTCCGTATTGGACCGCAACTGCAAGGCGCACGAACTGGATAATCTGTATGTGGTGGATACCAGCTTCTTCCCCAGCATCGGCGCGGTGAATCCGTCGCTGACCTGCATCGCCAACGCCTTGCGCGTCGGCGACCATCTGCTGCAGCGTCTGGGCTAACCCGTGCCGGCCGACGCCAGCCGCTTCGAGATTGCCCTGCTGTGCAGTGCCGGCGTGGTGCAGGGTTTGGCACTGGTGACGTTTCCCGCCGCCAGCACGATCTTTACCAGCCCCCGAGGATTTCACCTGTCCAGCACGCAGTACGGCGCGATGTTTATCCCGCAGGTGCTGCTGGCGATTCTCGCCTCGGCCTTCGGCTCGCGCCTGGCCCGCCGCTTCGGGCTGCGTGGCGTTTTGCGGCTGGGATTGTGTGCCGATCTGCTGTCCATGGCGCTGCTCGCCGTCAGCGCACTGCTGGCCGGCACGGGTGCTGCGTACGTGCTGCTGTGCATTGCCACCGGCGCATTGGGACTGGGTTTCGGTGCGGCGGTGATGGCGCTGAACACGCTGATCGAAGGCTTCTTTCCGCACAACGCCGACGCCGCTGTCCTGGTGCTGAACGCGCTGCTCGGCCTCGGCACCGCGCTCGCGCCGGTGCTGGTGGCGCTGTTCACCGGCCTCGGCATGTGGTGGGTGCTGCCGTTGCTGGTGGTGCTGTTGCTGGCCGTGCTGCTGTCCAGCACGCTGCGTGCCGCGCTGCAGCTGTCGTACAATCCGGCAAGCGCAACCGGCAGCCTGCCGGCGCGGTTCTGGTTCTATGCCATAATTGCGGTGCTGTACGGCGTGGCGGAGACGCTATGCGGCAACTGGTCCACGCTGTATCTCACCGCCCAGCGCGGCGTTCCAGCGGGGCGCGCGGCACTAGCGTTAACCGCGTTCTGGGTGATGGTGACGCTCGGGCGCTTGTTCGTCGCCGCACTAGAACGGGTGGTTGCCGCGCGTTGGATCTATTTGGCATTGCCCGTGCTGCTGGCGTTCGTGTTCCAGGTTGTTGCGCATGCCGACAGCGCGGTCGTCGGCATCGCTGCCTTCGCCGCCGCCGGGCTGGCGTGTTCCGCGCTGCTGCCTTTCAGCATCACCTTTGCCGGCGGGGAGTTCCCCAACATGGCCGCGATGATGTCCGGTGCTTTGATTGCGTTCTACCAAGTCGGGTACGGCATTGCGGCGTTCGGTGTCGGCCCGTTGCACCAACTAGCCGGCTGGCCGTTCTCCACGGTGTTCGCCGCCGGCAGTTTCGTTGCGCTGGCGTTCGCGCTGGTGGCGACACGGCTAGTACGCCTGCGCACCCGCGGCGGTTTCAAGCTGTGATGAAAGCCCTCTAAGCTGCCTCCGCACGGACGCATGGCGGGAAGCTTACATGAAGTCGGCGCCCATACTCAGGGTGGATTGGGGTCTATTGCGAAATTAGACGCGGATGCAGCGCGGGTTCTATTGCGAGCCTACTGGTGCGCTCGTGCAACGTCGCGATGGTCAACGTGGGAGCTTGCAGCATCGTAATCGCGAATCAGGACGCAATAGCGACGAGCCACCATTCCTAGGACGGAGCAACATCGGACACCGACACCTCGTAATCGCGATTCTCCCACGCCTCGTTATCCGACCACAGGAATGTGAATTGAATCGTTTCGCCAGCCGCTAGCGCGGCGACCGGCAGGTCTACGACGTGAACGCCGAGCCCGGTGTCTTGCGTGCAGACATCCTTGACCTCTTTCCAGCCATTGATACCCCAATGCACGCGCGCCGGTGCCTTGAGCGCGACGCAAAGAGTGCTGCCTTTACGCAGATGCCGCGGCCGTACGCTTGGTCCCCAAATCTCGTAATCGACCTTAGGTCGGATTCCACGATAGCGGGTCCACGTACCCGTCGGACGATCGACGGGGCGACCCAGTATCCGGCTGTAGCACAGCTTGATGAACTCGCTGTGCGCCCAGACGAGAGGCATGGCGGAGCCACTTGGCTTACCGGGTTGGAGATTGCGTTCAGCGATCGGTCCGCTGTCCCAGACCTGCTCTGGGATCAATCCTAGCGAGTTGCTCATCGCCATCATGGCTTCCAGATACGGCAAAGGATCTTCGCCCGCGACCACGGCGTAATGCCCGCGCTCGCCGGTCAGCAACGGCCAGCCGCGCCCCTGCCCGGTTCCGTCGAAGGCGCTGCCATCCTCGTGTTCGCCATACCCATCATCATCGTAACGATGCCAGACGGGGCCGTTTGGGGTATCGATTTTGAGCAAGCCGTCGATGACCTTGAGACTGTCGAGGATGAACGGGTCGTCGGCCCGCCGCAGCCCATAGCGGACGAGTTGCAGGAAATCCGTCGAGACCTGGGCGCTGGCGGGCAAATTCGGGTCGCGCGCAAGATTCTTGATGCGCACGATTTCGGACGGCGAGCGACCGAGCGTCAAGGCATCGGTCGGCAACGTGCGGATATAGTAGCCGGTCACTCCGAACCGGCGCGCGAGCGGTGTGTCTTGGACGACCGCCCAATCTTCGAGGCGTGCGTTCCAGTAATCCGCCAGCCGCAGGGCAAATTTCCGCGCCTCGCCATCGAGAAAAGAGCTGGCCTCGACCAGGGCAGCGATCGCAACAGCGAGTGTGAATGTATTGACCCCCGAGTCTTCTTCCCACCGGCCTTGCTCGGTTGAGGGACCTTCGCGGGCGATAAAACGCGCGGCGCGTTCGATCATGTCCTTGACCGGAATTCCGTCGAGCGCAGTCCGCTCTTGTAAAGCAGCCGCTAAGAGGACCGGGAACCCCACTTCATCGAGTTGAATCCCCTGCCAGAATGCAGTGCCGCCCAGCCATTGGTTTTGAAACCAGTGACCATCCGCCTGCTGGGTGGCGATGAGATAGCGCAGGACGTCCCGCGCATCGTCGTAGGCTTCCATGGCAACCAAGGCGCCCGCGGTTTCCACCAAATCCCGCGACCAGACGAGATGATAGCCGCCACGGCTCTGGCTGCTGTCACCCCAGGGGATCGACAGACTCGCGACCGTCGCGCCGCTGTAGGTCCGATCCTGATGGATCTTCAGCATGGCAGCGGACACCGCGATCGCGCGATCGATGTCCGGGTGCAGCTCCGGCGGATGCCGGCACCCGGACAACCAGAATTCCCAGGCACGACGCTGCGCATCCCAGATTGTCGAAAAATCCTCCAATAGGCTCGATGTCGCGAGCGTGGCCGCCGCCACCTTGCTGGTCCCAAGACCAAGGGCCAGCGTTGCTTGCCGGGGAAGCTCTCCCATCAAGGCGACCGCTCCGGGCCCGGCGGTGTCGTACTCCCAGGTCATCCGGCCATGCTGATTAAAGTCCTGCCATCCGTCGCTCGCCTCAAGATAGCCGACCGAACATCGTCGCCACGCATCGGCGCCGTTCGCGGTGATAGCCCCCAGAGCCAAGCCGAATGGCCCTTGCTCCGCCCACAGCATGGTGCGACCGCTATGCGATCCGACCCACGCGTGATTGTTCTCGGCGTCGCCGCCGAGGCGCGTCGCCAGCAGAGTATAAGGTCGCAGACCTTCGTCGCCCTCCAGGTGATACCAAAGCAAGAGGACATCCCGTCGTTGCGACGGGCAGACCCGCAACGTGAAGACAAAGCGCGGATGGCGATGGACAATCTCGATTGCGGGCACTCCCGGACTCGGGAGGCAAGCGCTGTAGCTTCCAAGGCGGCGCAGTTCGACCCAGAAACCGCGATCGTCGCCGATGATGAACCCCAGATCCTTGATCTGGGGGATGTCGATCCGCGGGTAATAAAGTTCAGTGACGATTCCCTCGGCGAGGGTGAACCATAGCCGCGACGATCCGAGGCTCGTCCCCACCATATCCTTCCGCGCCGGCGCCCAGGTCGGGTGTGGTAATGCGCCAGCTGGTGCTTTCATGGAGGCCCGGTATCCACTAGAAGTCCTTTGGCTCTCGGAGATGAGCACAATTAGTGGCTTGCCGGCTACCTCGTCCCCTCCAATCAAAGGTCCGAAAACCCCGCAATCAAGAAGCTCCGCACCACCTCTTGGATGCCCGTCCGCCTGCCTAGACTAGTCTTAGTGCACCCCTCTTGGGGCAGAACTACCGGCGCATCGCGTAACGGATTAAGAGGAAACGGGACTCCCAGAAATTGGACCCGTTCGTGACGGTATCGGCCCCAAAGGAGTGCCACTCGTAAAACGCGACGACGCCGGCGGTCGGCTAGGCCGTATTAGTCCGGCGGTGCACCGAGGAGCGGGCTCAAAGCCGCGGTCGGCAATTGCGTGAAGTTTCGCGGTGGGACGAAAAGCGCCGTGTCCTGCGGCGTCTCCTTGACCCCGCGCAGCTCCATCGCGATGGTCGTGCGATGGCCCTGAGGCGCGGTCACGCTGCCTTGCAGCTTCATCAGCACACCCCGCCGACTGAACCAGGCGAAGCCATCCGCCACCGTGCCGTCATTCGCCCGCGTGTGGATCGCATACTTCGTGGTCTCGATACCATCCACGACATCAGCGCCCATGCGCGTTTTCTTCAGGGCGGGGCTGGCGAGCACGACCATCATCGGCGGAAACGGGAACGCAACGAAGCTCCTGAGCCCTGGAACGACGAGCCATCCCTTGTCCGCCTGACCGTCGAGGATGAACACGTCGGGCATGCCGAGCAGATGTTCCTCCTGCTGCTCCTTGCCGGCGATGTGATGGACGGTCCCCACATAGGTACGCCCATCGACCGTGGTGGTTCGGGTTGCGCTGTAGGAGACCGGCGCATCGAGCAGCGATTCGGCCCGGCTTGCTCCCGCCGCGACCAACGCCCACGCCAGAGCAAGGACGCCGGGAAGCTTGTGAAATCTGCTGTGCATTGTCGGTCCTGTCTTCGCCGCATTCCTGATACGATTTTGCGGCATTTCGACGGCGTCTTCGGACCGGCGATCAGAGTATCTTGCTTGGCGACCCACTGGCGCGCGCAACCGGCCATAGGCCGGCGCGGGTATCCATGCGATCAACCATGCTGTTCCTTCTGCGCCAGAGCGGAGCCCTGCGCCCTGGTCTACGTCAATTATCCAAGCGCAGTTTAAATTGGCGTCGATCACCTGACAATTCGGTGCCGCGTCAGAGAACGATGGCAGCCTCGCCCCGGAACTCTTCGCGTGGGGAGGCACTTGAGCGTTCGTAAGTCAATTGCGTGTTTCGCCACCCCCGCTGGTGCCCCAATTTTGATTCCGGCCAAAGGGAAATGCCGGTCGATAATCGGATCGATAATCGGACCCGCCTTGAAGGGGTAGGCCGATAAGCTCTTGGTGGACAGGGGACTCAATGAAGATGTCGGTTTCGCGTGATAGGTCGCTTCTCGGCGCTGACCTGAGGGTCAATGGCGATATCACAAGTGACGGTGAGGTGTATGTACTCGGCGTGCTGACGGGCACACTGAGGGCACGCAACCTGACGCTCGGAAAGGGTGGCACGATCGAAGGCACGGTCGAAGCCGAAAGTGTCGTGATCAACGGCAATCTTTCCGGCAGTCTCTCGGGAGGGTCGGTATGGCTCGGAGCAACGGCGCGGGTTTCCGCCGACATCACCTATGTCTCAATGAAATTGGAAACCGGTGCCGTTTGTGACGGTCGTGTAAGGCACGTCGGGACCTTCGAGGCCAGCGCCGCCAAGGAGGAACCGCCGATACGGCCAATAAGGCTAGTCCAGCCGCAATCTCAAATCCGATAGGACCGCGACAACCGATTGTCATGCAGTGGCGAACCTCCGCGGGTTCGCCGCGTGCTGTCAGGGTTGTTCGTGAGGTCGTCCAGGGCTACCTGAGTAAAATCGCAGACGCAGAAGCGGAATTGGCGGAGATCGAGAAGGCCAAACCACGCGCGCTCGGTCACCCAGGATTCATGGCCTAGGATCTCCGGGAATGACTGCGGCGTATCTCAGGTAATCCCCTTGAAGACTTCAGGTCTTCTCTCCAATGCGACCGGGATCAGTTCGCATCAACATTGCCGCAGATTTTGCGGGTGCGCACGCCATGCGTCGGCATCTTCGGGAGGGTCGCAGGGCCGATCCTCAGGCTCTTCACGCGGTCGCGCTACGTTGCAAGCGATTGGCCGACGAGACGAATGATCGCGAGGCCAAAGCGGCGCTGGATGATCTTGCGCACGACTACGCCCGTCGGACGGATGAGGCGCAGCGACTGAAATCGGAGCGGCGCCATAAGCGGGGCATGTAGCGGGTTCGACAATCCGGCGTGACACGTCCTTCAACAGCGGATCACGACAGTCGATATCGATCTGTCGCGGCGGATCCCGTGCGACGTGGGTTTTACCCATTCCTGGCTGGTGCACCGACCTCATCGGAAGATCTGCACATCATCTCGGTCGATCTCGACCGACACGACAAACTGCGCCGTGAAGCGGTCCGCGGATTACGGCACTTCGCACTCGCTCTGCAGCCGAAAGTACGATCAGGAGACTTCGCGCACCCGATTGACGCGCTTTCTGATGCTACGGCGCCAGCGCGCAAGGTGCCGATGGCGGCGATCCCACGCGGCTTGGCGCACGACCTTGATCGCGGTCTCCGGTGGCGCGAAGGCGGCGACGGCGCGCGCCAGGGCGGGATGGGCCGCCTCGTCGAATAGGATCGCCATGCCGGAGGGCGTTCCCAGTAACAGCTTCGGCGCTCGGCCAGCCAGCTTTCCGATCTCCACCATTCCGGCATGCAGGTCACAAAACACGACGTCGTGAAAGAGATAGACCGCATCGGGCGCCGCCTTGGCATGGACCGCCAGGTAGTCACGCACGACCTGGTCGTTGGTATGCAGGCCGTCGATGAACGCGAAATCGACCGACCCGCCGAGCTCGGCATCAACGATGGCGGCGACATCCTGAGGCGAGGTGCCTTGGACCGCACGCACCGGCAGGTTGTGTCGCGCCCCGATGCGATTGGTCAGCGCCAGGCCCTCGCGCATCGCGGGATCGGACGCCATGTCCATCGCCACGACCTTGCCGTGCGGCATGAGCAAGCCCAGCGCCAGCGTGCTCCAGCCCATCGAATTGCCGATGATCAGCGCCCGCGCCGGCGTGTAGGCCGCCAGCACGTGCTCGAGGAAGTAAACTTCCTGCATGGCGATGCCAAGATGCTCGGTGAGTTTCTGGCCGTTGCGGCAGTACCAAGTGAATAGCGACCACGGCAATCCCTCGGCGTGATTCGGCGCCAAGCCGGCACAGAGATCGATGCCTTCCTCGCGGTAGAATTCGGTAAGCTCGCCGATGATCGGCATGCGCGGAACCTAGAGTACGCCCCGGCGACTGCAAAGTTCTTTCTGGGAAAACGATTGCCGCACGGCTACTGATGCGCAGGTGCCGGCAGCGTCACCGAGCGGCAGGTTTGTGCGATCGCCTGTGTCTTTGCTTGGAAGGTCGGCGGAATCGCATGCTTCGCTTGGATGTATTGGATCTCATCCGGGGTAATGACGTCGGCCGCCTTCTCGGCGGCGCATTGACAATAGAGGCCGACCTGCGCCTCGGTGTAGCCGGCCTGTCGCGTCGCCGGATCGTCCATCTCGTGCTGGATGCAGGATTGCTTCGCGTTGGCGATGAATGCGTCCTTGTCCTGCTCGGAGGTAAGGCCGGATGGCTGCGGCGCTGGCTGCATTCGCCAATAGATCACCGCTCCCGCAAGCACGAGCACAATCACACCAACGCTAATCGCGACCGGGCGCTTCATCCATCATCGACCTTACGAGAAAGATGGTGGCAGAGCGAGCAATTTGCGGCGGCTTGGCGGCGATCCTCATGATCTTATTTGCAGCGACTTGCCTTCGTTTTTCCTACGCCGTCCGTGGGATAAGTGACCACCTGAGCAGTGGAAGACGAGATCATGGACGAACCTCCGCAAGATGGATCATCAATATGCTCCGGAAAGGAGGACACGTGGCAGATTCATTCCTTTCGAGCTTTTCTCGAATATGGCGCGGCGGATATTACGAGGGCGATCCTCGGGATCCGATGGGCCGCTCGAGCTATGGCATCTTTGGTTGGCACAGCTCGCTCTATCTGACTTATCTCGCCTGCATCAAGCCTTATGTCGCGCCGGACAGCGTGGTTATTGAGATCGGTCCTGGCCGCGGTGCATGGACCAAGGCAATCGCCGAGCTCAATCCGCGGCACATCTATGCCGTCGACGCGGTGCCGGCTGAGCACTCGGGATTCTGGAACTACGTCGGCGCGCGGCCAAAGTTGGATTACATCGTCGCCAGTGATGCGTCTCTTTCTGGCGTGCCAGACAATTCGGCTGACTACTTCTTCTCGTTTGGTTGCTTCTGTCATCTTCGACCGGAGATGTGCGAGGCTTACATCACCTCGCTCGCACGCAAAGTTAAATCGGGCGGCCGCGGTTTCTTGACGATTGCCGATTACGACAAGTTCAACGCTTGCGTTGCGCATCACGCAGACACGTCGATCGAGCGCGCGTTCCGCGGCCGGCGTTTCAGATTAGTCCGCGCCGCCTATCGGATATCGATGATACTGATGCGCAAGCGCTTAATCCCCGCGCCCATCGACAAGACAACCGAAACCCCACACGTGCCTGGCGCCTGGTATCACTGGGGCGTCGACCGTGCCTGTGCTGCGCATGATCATAGAGCGCGATATCGGCGTTAATCATCGCGATCCCGTCATCCATTTCATCAAGCCGTGAATGGCTTGGCAAATTCCGGCTGCTGGCTTGACACCCGAGCAATACGTGGCTGTCGCGAGTCAAGCACGGTCAAACAAAAGTCGAATACGATCATGGCCAACGATAAACGGGCTGACACCATTTCGGCGGCACGATATATCTCCGCCATGACCGGAGTCTCATTCATCGTCACCGTCTACAACAAGGCGCCTTATCTGCCGGCAGTGGTGAACGCGATCTTCGCCCAGGAGGGCGATTTCGCACGCGAGATCATCGTTGTCGATGACGGGTCCACTGACGAGTCACCGGCGATCCTCGACCGGATGTGTGCGGGCCGGGCCGGCGTCCGTGTCATCCACCAGAAAAATCAGGGTCAGGTAGCCGCCACCAATACCGGTGCGCGCGCCGCCACGCAGCCTTGGTTAAAGATAGTTGATGGCGACGACGTGCTGGCTCCCTACGCGACGCGCGTGTTACTCGATGCCGCGACAAGCATCGGAGCCAAGATCGCGGTTGGCGGGATGGCGCTTTATAATTTCGGCGAACCAATCCTGTTTGACGCGTACGATCCCGCAAAATCGGCGGCGCACCGCCGCGACCTGTTCGCCGACTGCCTTGTAAACTGCCCGTGCAATCTGTCACCGACTCTGATCGACCGCGCGTTGTATTGGGAGGTCGGAGGCGCCGATCCGCGGCTCTTTTATACGATCGACACGGCGCTCCTGACGCGAATATCGCGCGGGCGCGCCGTAGCGGGGATCGACGTTGTCGTGGCCGCGGGGCCGGTCGTAGCACCAAACCGCATGAGTGGCGACCAGCGCCGGATGCTGATGGAGCACAACCGGATCATGCTTTATTTACTCGCCGAAACCCCTGACCTGTCCCGTCGGGAGCGTCACCTTGTTCTCGAACGTGCATTCGGCCGTGCCTGGAAATGGCAGCGCCGGCGGCGCGGCGCATCGCTGGCGTCGCGCTGGTTCTGGCTTTATGCCGTGGCGAAGCTGGCGCCGCCCGGCGTGGTAGAGCGTTTCCTGCCGATGACGCTCAACGCGTTCACCGAGGCGTTAAAGTAGTAACCGCGGGCCGGACGCGAGTCCGTCAGGGAGAAATTTCACAGTATATTTCGCCAAGCCGTGATGGGCCTGCCAAGCCCCCGGATGCTGCCGCTGGCGGCGATCGGGTCGACGGTGGCACCGCCAGGGCGGCGCAGCATGTCGGTCCTGTGCTGCTTGTGCCCAACTGGCCGAGCGGATTGCCGTGTGTGTGTGGCGGCTCCGGCGTTCCTATCGTATCGAGGCGGCGATGTTCGAGAATGTCCGGCGCAGCTGGGCCGATGGCGCGCCCACGATAACGTCACGGATCGAGCACCTGTTCGTCCGCGTCACCGCGCATGACGACCAGCTCGCCAAATTGACCCGTTACGAAGTCAGCCTCGAACGATCCCTGCAGCGGGCGTTGGCTGCACTTGAGCGGCGGCAGGCCAAGATTCTACACCGCTGATGAAAAGGTTCGTCGCAACTTCGTCACGCGGCGCATAGGAACCAACGCAAGGATACCAATAGGACTTCGTCTCTGCTCGCCTCGTGCTGCGAGCCTTGCACCGAGCGTCACAAGCGTCTAATTAAGTCCGTTCTGCGTCCCCATCGTTTAGAGGCCTTGGATGGTCTAGAGGCCTAGGATGGGGGTTCTCTCATGGCCCAAACCGGGGTTCGAATCCCCGTAGGGACATCACACTGGAACAAACTGGGCGCGCAGAGACATGGCCGAGACGCGCTTTCGTTTCGGCGAGAACTGGCAGTCCTTTCTCTACACCATCGACGACGCCAGCATTGCCGAGGCTGAGCGCAACTTGGTGCGGCTGTTCCCCGACGGCGCACTGGCCGGCAAAAGCTTCTTCGACATCGGCTGCGGCTCTGGCCTCGCCATGCTGGCGGCGGCGCGTTTGGGTGCGCGTGTCAGCGGTATTGACCTTGATCCGCAATCAGTCGCGGCAGCGCGCACCCTGCTCGGTCACTATCTGCCACAAGGGGGGTGGTCGGTCTCGGTCAAGAGTGTTTTCGATCTCGATCCGGACGTCGACGGTCGCTTTGCTATCGTCCATAGCTGGGGCGTGCTGCACCACACCGGGGCGATGTGGCGTGCACTCGAGCGTGCGGCGGCGCTGGTCGAGCCAGGCGGACGGTTTACCATCGCACTCTATAGCAAGACGCCATTCTGCGGGTTATGGGCCGCGGAGAAGCGCCTCTATGTCGCCGCGCCGGCGCTGGTGCAGACTGCACTGCGCGGACTCTATAAGGCCGCCTATCTTGCCGGGTTGATTGCCAGCGGACGCAATCCAGCGCGCTATCTGCGCGAATACAAGATTGCGCGCGGCATGGACTGGGCGCACAACGTCGCCGATTGGGTGGGCGGATACCCATACGAATCCGTGACCCCCGCTGCGGTGCACGACTTCCTCGCCGTGCACGGCTTCGCGTTTGAGCGCGAATTTGTCCATCCCGCTGCCTTGGGCGGGCTGCTTGGCTCGCACTGCGACGAATACGTCGCACAGCGTAATGATTCGTCCGCGTAAGCGGCAAACTTGGCTGAATATCCTAATTCGCGAAGTAGCGGTCAAAGCCGATCTCGTGAACGAGCCCGTACCCAAAGGATTCGAGCATCGCCTTAACGACTGCAAAATTATGATCGAAGCATTCGATCTGCATAAAGCAACGGTTATTTCCCAACAGATTTTTCATGCCCTCCAATGCCGCGCGCTCATGCTCCTCGATGTCAATCTTGAGCGCGATCCTTCGTCCAGTGAGCGCTATCACGTCATCGAGGCGCACAGCGGCAACGACTGAAGCTTCCGGCCCTTCGGCAACCTTTGATACGGCATCGAACGAGTCCGGTCCGTAGCTGAATGGGACCGTTCCATTCGAAGAACTTACTGCTACTGCGCGCGCTTCGATTACGCGAGAAAGGCCATTCAGCAAAGCGTTGGCGCGTAACCGATCGAAGCTGCGCTGGTCGGGTTCGAAGGCGATAATAGTTTTGCAGTCAGTCTGGAGCGCTACGAAGATTGAATAGGCGCCCATGTTTGCGCCGATATCGACGAATACATCGCAATGACGTCCTCGGATATTTTCCGTAAGATATGCAAGCTGCTTGGTTTCGAACGTTCCCTGCGTGACCAATGTTTTCTCCGCCCAATTGCGAAGATTGACGAGAAACAGGGCTCCATCGCGGCGCACGACACCGTGGCCAGTAGGCCATAGGAGCCATGCAAGCCGCTTGCGGAAACTCTTGATCAACCGCATTTAGGCCTACTCATTCCAATTTGATTACGTTCGCGAATTATCCCGCTCGCGCGGTTTGGCGACACAGCCAGTGCAGCTGGTCTCGCCGCCAAATTCGCTCTCCAGCCTTTCGCGCCGGCGACGCTCCCAATTGAACCATGTCAGTTACCCGTTCTACACCGAGGCAAAGTGATGTGGTAGTTCCGCTCGACCGGCGCGAGCGATCCTGCTAATACCGCGGCAGAAGCGATTGCCTGCACGATTTTGTCGCAAAGGAGAAAACACCCGTTGAGCCGCCAAGCTGGTATTTTATCGACCGTCGCGCGTGCCGTGCGCCCCGGTCTTCGCAAGCGCCAGCCACCAGGCACCGGATCGGCGCTCCCCAAGTGGCTGCTGCGCAGTATCGAAGTCGGCCACATGGCCTACTCGTACAGGGGGATTCCGACCGCGAAAGACCCCTTCGATTTCGCACTCTATCCCGTGCTGCTATGGCGTACTAAGCCGCGCACGATCATCGAGATTGGCTCCTATCGCGGCGGCAGCGCGGTATGGCTCGCCGATACCATGCGCAGCTTTGACCTGCCGTGCCATATCCATTCGGTCGATCTCAACAAGGTTGTGGATGTCACTGCACCCGGTGTCACCTTTTACCAAGGCGACTCGCGTCGGCTCGATGCGGTATTCGATGATACGTTTATGGCTCGGATCGAACGACCGTTGCTCGTAATCGAGGATGCGAGCCATCAATCCGACGATTGCCTTGCTGTGCTGCGTTTCTTCGACCGCTGGCTTCGGCCAGGCGAGTATATCGTCATCGAAGATGGCATCATCAGTGATATGGGTGACGCCCATCACTACGCCGATGGACCGGTGGCGGCGATTCACCGGTTCCTCGCCGAGCGCGTTGGCGCTTACGAGATCGATCGCACGTATTGCGACTGGTTCGGCCGCAATATCACCTGGAACACCGACGGCTATCTGCGTCGCGTGCGTTAAACGGCTACATCGTACCGACCGCCGTAGCGTTTGCCATTTTGATCGCGTGCCAGTTTGACAAGACAGAGGCCCCCTGCTGGCGCAGTAATCGCGCGCACCTTTCAGACCAAAGTCCAGAAATAGTCGCCGGTATAGCCCGCCTCGGCGAAGACCTTACGCCATTCATCTGGATAGCCGTAAAATTTCGCGGTTAGTACCCAGTCAAGAAAGAGATTTCTCTGCTCTTCGGTGTGATAGGAATCGACCTGAACGAACGCACGGCCGCCTGAGACGCGCTGTATTTCCTTGAGACAACCGATGGCCCCATTGCGGTCGTAGTTGTGGATCGTGTTGATCGACAAGACCGCCTTGAAGCTGTTGTCGGGAAATGGAAGCCGATCGGCAGAACCTAGATGAAGACGCCCAATGACCTCAGGCTCGCAATGCATGACGGCATATTCCGAGATGTCGAGCCCGAACGCGTCGAGCCCCGGGCAGACTTGCATTAGGTCTTTGACCAGGAAACCTTTGGCACAGCCGACGTCAAGGACGCGGTCGCCCGGCTTGAGGCCGAAATGCGTCACGACATCGCGCGCGACAGACACCCACCGGCCGTCATAACGATAACCGCCATAGCCGTACTCGCGCGGTCCGTCGAAATATTCACGGCCATATTGACGGGCGATGGCGATGATATCGGCCGTCTTGACCGTCGCGCGCGCAACAACGTTGCGCTTGCCCCGCGGCAGCTTCGAGAGAAGATCGATTTCGGGCATCGAGTTTAGGTCCGGCGAGGCGGCACAAGCCGTGTTCGATTGGCGTGCATCCAGAGCGCGAACGCATCATAGGGCACCAATCTGAGCCCAGCCAGCGCCTCACGCGTGGTAAATGCGCGGACATCGCTGCCTTCTGCGAGACGCAATCCGCTCAGCCGATCTTCGGTCAGCTGGATCTCGAAGTAGGTCCGGAACAGTTTGCCCGCGCCACAGAATGATAGGTCAAAAGTGAAGTCGGTAAAATACGTGGTGGCGTCTGAAGCCACGGCAAGCGCGAGCTCCTCCTGCAGCTCACGCTGCAGGGCGCTGCGACGATCGGCATCACTAGTTTCGACGCCGCCGCCGAAGCAGCCCCAGTGATCGGGATAGAAGATGCCTGGACGCGGATCGCGATGCTGAAGCAGATAACGTCCGTCCGGGAGCACCAGAATAGCCGCGACGGCATCGCCTGGCTCAAGCGACAGCCGGTCGTCCAGAAACGGATCAGACGCGCTCACCGGCCATCCTTCCCCGCCTCTTCACGCCAGGCTCTGGCAAGTCCGACGGCGAGCGGCACATAGGCGAAATCAGGAAACGCGGCCTTGCAGGCGGCGACGTCGAAGGATCGGTATCCATTATGGGGCATCGGCCCGGAACGCGGCGTACCCTTGATCGCGATCGGCTTGCCGGAAATCTTCACCACCATTTCCGCGATGTTGCGGAAGCTCGCGACCGTGCCGGTGGCGACGTTGAGGACACCCGTCGAACGACGTTCGAGTACGCGGGCGGTAAGTTCGGCGACATCATCGATGAGGACATGATCGCGACGCTCCTCCCCCTCGCCAAAAAGCATGATCGGCTCGCCCTTGGCAGCAAGGCGACGAAACCGGTTGGGTCCATAGCCGTTATGCGGATCGCCCGCGCCATAGAGAAGGCTCGGGCGCAAGATCGCGAGCGGCGTCGTGACCGCGGTCTTGAACATGAGCTCGCGCGCAAGATGCATGGCACCATGGAGACTCGTCGGCGCGGCCAGTGAATCTTCGGTCAGGGGCAGCGGGCCGTCAGCATAGACGGCGTCCGAGCTGATGTTCACGACGTGCGCGAGCGGCACCCGCGCCGCCGCTTCCACCATGGTCAACGCCACGGTCATGTTGTCGCGCAACATGCGGGCATTGCGGCACGGTGCAAGCGCCGATACTGCGATAAAGGCATCGTCCGGCTGAAGCCGTGCCGTGAGCCCCTCTGCCGCATCGGGCGCGAGCAGGTCGATATCGCTACTCGACAGCCGTAGCACCGGCACTTGATCGCGCTCGAGGCGTGCTGCAATCGCGCTGCCGACGAAGCCACGCGCGCCCATCACCACGACACGTCCAGGTTTTACCGGCGTCGCATATCCGTGAATGAGCATCGCTTAGCCCCGTAGCGGTGGCGCGCCCAGCGCGTGATAGGCGAAACCAGCCCTCACCGCTTCCCGCCCGTCAAACACACGGTAGGGATCGATCAGGACCTGGGCAGCCATTCGGCGTGCCACCTCCGCCAATGGCAACTCTCGAAACTGGGGCCACGACGTCGCGATCACGAGTGCGTCAGCGCCGTCCGCGCACCCGAGCGGCGTCGCGCAACCCGTCGCAAAGGGCACGACACTCGCCGGCACCACTGGGTCGTACACGCGCACGTCATGGCCCTTGAGATGCGACAGCAGCAGCAGGGCCGGCGAGTTCTTGGTCGAATGCGTGTTCTCCTTGTAGGCGAGGCCAAGCACACCGATCCGGGCACGCGGATTGTTGCCAAGGACTTGCGTTTCAAGCACGCGCCAGCACCAGTCCTTACGGTACTGTGAGTTGGCGAGCCAAGCCCTCACTATTCCGCCGTCCGTGTGCCGCGCCGCCGCGAGATCAAGCACCGTGCGGAGATCCCGCTCGAGGTTGCCGCCGGCGATACCAAGACCCGGATTGAGATAGCTGTATTGGCCGATGCGCCGGTCAAGTCTCAAAGCGGGAATAATCTCGGCCCAGTCGGCGCCGACTGCTTCGCACAGCTCAGCCAGCGTGTTGGCGACACCGATCGACGCAACCAAACAGAAATTGATGCTGATTTTGGCAAGCTCGGCGCTCTCGTAACGCATCGGCAGGATGGGGCAGCCGAATGCTTCGAGGACGGTGTGGTATTTGGGCGGTAGCGGTGCAGCCGGCTCGGCGCAGCCGACAATGAAGCGTTCAGGATGCAGCGCGCGTTCGACCGCACGCCCAAATATCAGAGTCTCGACCTGATAAACCAAGCGGTCAGGCGGCAGGACGGCCAGCGCGCGGGTGAAACCGGGCGGCACTTGGCAGAGCACGACGAGAACCGCATCGGACCTGAGCTGCGATACCACGCGTGCAATCAACGCACGCACCGGCTCGAGATCACTTTGACCCTGATCGTCGGTCGGGACGTCGATTGCGACATAGACCACGTCGCACGCCCGCAGATCGCCCGCCGTCGCCGTGAACGACAGCCGCGCGCTGTTCTCAGCGACCAGGGTGTCGAGACCGGGCTCGACCACCGGGAGCTGGTGCGCCTTGAGGCGCGCGACCAGTGCTGCATCACCATCATAGCCCACGACCGCAAAGCCGCGCGCCGCAGTCGCCGCCGCCGAATTGATCCCCAGATGGGTCATGCCGGCGAAGCCAACGACGATCCCACTCATAGCGTAATCTCGTCCGACAGCCGCCGCAGCGTGCGCTGCAGCCACAAATCATTCGATAAGTCGGTCGGCACGCGCCGTTCGCACAAAGCGCGGAAATGCGCGTATTCGAGCGCCCAAGTCGGATCACCCTCGGGCAGCGTCACCACCTCCTCGGTCGGCTTGCCCGACGGCAGGACGCGGGTGCGCTTGCGGAATGTGGAGGGCCCCCATTTGCACAGCGATTCGATATGTGCCGTGCCCTTCTCCGCCAAAATGTCGCAGGTGAAATGATTGCGCCACATGAGCAGAGTCATCTCGAGTTCGAGCCGCGGGCGGTTCGTCTCCGAATCGATGACGACCTGGTCGGGTGCGCGGTTCTCGAACCGGTTGGCGGCGACGACACGGAACGTGTCGGCGATGTCGCCGAACCAAAAGCGGCAGGTATCGAGCAGATGCGAGCCGAGATCAGGCAGCACGCCGGCACTCTTGTCTCGCCATGCGCTCTCACGCACCAGCCGCGCTGTGCCGTTACCGTAGAACATGCGGCAGGAATAGAGCCGGCCGAGTTCGCCGGACGCGATCAGATCGCGCATACGCACGTAATGCGGCTCGAAGCGATGGTTGTAGGCGACGTAGCAGACGACATTTCGCCTGCGGGCGATTCGCTCAAGCTCGGCGATGTCCTCGTCGCGTGCCACCCACAGCGGCTTCTCGACCAAAACATGCTTGCCGTTGGAGAGCAAATGTCGCAGCAGCTCGATCTTGGCCTCGTCGGGGACGCAGACCAGCGCCGCGTCATAGGAATCGAGTGACACGTCGCTAGCAGATTTATAGTCTGCGTCGGGATTAACCGGGTCGACCGAGGCAGCGTAGTCGGCGCCTGCGAATTTTCGCCGCTTATATCCCTGTACACCGAGCCCGACCACGATGACGCGCAAGCGGCTCATTGCTGGTAGCGCGCGCGCCTTTCGACCGCATCGACCTTAGTGAGGACGTCGGTTGGCTTGACCGGGACGTTGCCATCGGCCTCACACTCGATTGCCGCGGCGATCGAGCCCAGGATCGTGGCGATGACGGCATCGCCGGTAGCCAGCATTGACAGCGTTGCATACGCAAGCAGCGCATCGCCGGCACCGACCGCATCGACCACCCGATCGACGAAGCTGTCGACCACAAAGAAGGAGTCAAGCGCCTGATGGTCAGCCGAGCGGCAGGTCAACACGCCGCGGTCGCCTAGTTTCAGAATCAGCATGCGACAACCGGTCTCATCGTAGAGCTGCGAGGCGAGCGGGCGCACGCCCGAATCCTGGTCGGCCAGAGCGAAGCGCGCCTCGCGTTCGTTGGGCGTGACGAGGTCGAATTTTTTGAACTCAGTAATGTTGCCCCAGCGGCTCGCCACCTGACTGTCAGCAACCTTGAACACGCCAGGCGGGATCGCGGCGGTCAGCGCCGGAATAGTGTGGCGGTTGAAAATGCCATGCCGGAAATCAGAGAAGACGACCGATTCGCCCTTCTGCCGCCCGATTTCGTCGCACAAGCGGTTGAGGATGTCGTCGACAATGCTGCGGTTTTCCAGCGTATCGATCTTGAGCAGGCGATAGCCCTCGGCGACGATTGCGTTCTTGTTCGTGGTCGGGCGCGTGCGATCGATGATCGGATGCGTTTCGATGCCGCTCTTCTTCAGGCCGTCAAGCACCAAATCCTTCAGCGCATCATCGCCGAGGACGGTGGACAACGCCACCTCGGCCCCGGCGGCGCGCAGGTGCTGGGCGACGATGGCGGCGCCGCCGATAAAGTCTTGGCGTTCCTGGAACAGCACGCTCATGGTCGGCGTCTTGGTCTGGCCGCCGATCATGGCGCATTGCGTCAGGCTGTCGACAATGGTATCGCCAACGACGTGGACGCGCTGCCCGCGGAACTTGTCGATCGTCTGACGCAGCGTGTCGAAGGTGATATTCGACATGTCCATCAGTGTCAGCAGCTTCTCGGTGCGCAGATTCGGCGGCTCGATTTCGAGCAGACGCGAGGACGAATACACGATGTCGCCCGGCGTATAGATCATCTCGCCGCCATAGCTTGAGACAACCTCGGTCTCCTCCGCCGTCTTCGGGTTGACGCCCGCAGCGGTGTATTCATAGCCCTTGGCGAAGAAATCAGGTTGCAGCTTGCGCAGATTCTCGAGCGGCGTATCGTTCGGATCGATCAGCACGTAATCGACGATCTCGTAGGCGGCGAGATTGAGCGCGCGCAAGTCTTGCGGCACGTGCGGGCGCATCGCGCCCTTGGCGATATGGCGGTCCGCGGTCAGGCTGGCGATGAGAATATCGGCTTTGCCCTTGGCGTAGACGAGATGGCGCAGATGTCCGGGATGGACAACATCGAAAACGCCGTGGCACATGATGACCGTGTGTTGGCGCGGCCGCGGCCCGAGGATCTTCACCAGCTCTTCGGCGCTCTTGACCTTGTGGATGAATTTCCCAGTCAGGTCGGAAATCATCGCGTCGCCGCCGGTTGGCGCTTGCCGCCGAGAAACTTGAACCAGGTCTCGGTCGCCTTGGCAATCGAGGCCGGATCCCACAAGGGCGCCTCGCGCCAATAATCGATGTCAGCGAGGATGCGCCCGACGCCCTCCTCGAAAGAAACGCTCGGCTGCCAGCCGAGCTCGGTGGTGATGCGCACGATGTCGGCAAAGGTGCAATCGGGTTCGCCCGGCCGCTTCGGCACGAAAATCTTGTCACCGCCGAGGAGCTCGACAAGGCGATTGACCGATTGCGGCTTGCCAGCGCCGAGGTTCCACACGCGACCAACGCGCGGCGTCGTCGCGGCGGCGAAGAAGGCCTCGGCGATGTCCGTCACATAGAGGAAGTCCCGCGTCTGCGTGCCGTCGCCGACGACGGTGAACGGCTTGCCGGCGAGCTTCTGCCGCAGGAACACGCCGAAGACCGCACCGTAGGCACCCGAGGTGCGCGAACGGGTACCGTAGGCATTGAAGATCCGGATCGAGTTGACCGGCAGACCATAGACCTGGTGCCAGTGAAAGGCGGCCTGCTCACCCTGATATTTCGAGAGCGCGTAAGGATATTGCGGCCGGATCGGATGGTCCTCGCGCGTCGGCACCTCGGCGAGGCCATAGCAGGATGAGGACGCGGCGTAGACGCATTTCTTGACCTTCGCCGCGCGCGCGCATTCAAGGACGGCCACTGTCCCCTGAACATTGGTTGACATGTATTCGAGCGGCTGCTCGATCGACGGCACGATGTCGCCGATGCCAGCGAAGTGAAACACATAACGAGCGCCGGCGAACGGGTTACGATCCGGATCGAGGCCGCGGATATCGGCACGGTCGAATACCAAATCGGGATTCGTGCGATGATGCGCGAGGTTCGCCTCACGCCCACCGGCGAGATTATCAATCACCCGGACGGCGAAACCCCGGTCAATGAGCGCGTCGACCATGTGGGAGCCGATAAAACCCGCGCCCCCGGTGACCACCGTGGTCGGCTTAACACTCATCGCACGTTCAGCTTCTTCATCGTGCGAATGTTGTAATACCGGTCGTCGGTCATGCTATTCGCGATCTTGCCCGCCTTGAACGCTTCGCACAGGCTGCGTACGGCATCCTCGATCGTATATTTCGGCCGGAAACCGAGCACACGGGCGATCTTGTCCGAATTGATGTGATAGGAGCGGATGTCATCGGTCGGCGTGGTGATTATCTCGATCGGCGGCCGACCTGGGAATCCCTCCTCGACCACGCGCTTCACCAGCAAGGCAATGTCCATGATGGACATGTTCTGGTAGCCGACGTTGAACGTCTCCTTCTGAATCTTCTCGGCAGGCGCCGTGAGGAACAACGCGACGGCGTCGCAATAGTCCTGGACGTGCAGATTAGGGCGAAGCTGCGAGCCACCAAACACCGTGATCTTATTGTTGGTGACCGCGTGGTTCGTCAGGATGTTGACGGAGAGATCGAGCCGAAGGCGCGGCGCGTAGCCACAAACGGTCGCCGGGCGGAAAATCACGCCAGTGAAAGATTGATCGGCATAGCGCTTGAGGATCGGCTCGCACAGCCCCTTGTACTTGTTGTAGAGCGTTAGCGGGACGAGCGGATGGTCCTCGGTCACGTCGGGCTTGTCGGAGACGCCGTAGACCGAACTCGACGAGGCGTAGACGAAGCGCTTCACCCCGGCTGCTTTCACCGCCTTCACCATCGGCTCGAACGCGTCCATGTTGATCGACGTGGACAGCTTCTCGTCGAGCTCGAAGCTGGCGTCATTCGAAATACAGGCCAGGCTGACGAAAGCATCGTGGCCCTGGACTGTTCGGGCGAGGGTTGCCGTGTCACGGATGTCACCCGTGATCACCTTGAGCCGCGGGTTGCCCTTTGGCAGGAACTCGCTGCCGAAATAGCAGTTATCGTAGACCGTGACGCGATAACCCGCGTCCAGGAGTTGCGGCACAAGCCGCGAGCCGCAATAACCGGCGCCACCGGTCACGAAAATATTCTCGAACAGCCTTGCCACGAGCCTCGCCCCTCTTCAAATCCGTAACGATGTTCAGGCCGCGCGCGTCGCTCGGATCGAGTACCCGGCCGCGCTTGCATCCCGGTAGAACATCTTCACGGTCTCGAGCGAGTACTCGTCGAGGTCTTTGCCGACGAGGGCGAGCTTCGCGAGTAGATCGTTGGTGACGGTGATGATGTGGCAGCCGATTGCGTCCGCCTGGAATATGTTGAGGAGTTCCCGCGGGCTCGCCCATAGAAGTTCAGCCTTCGGATGGCGTCTCAGCGCCTCGCGGCATTCAACCATGAGCGGTACGGGATCCCGGCCGGTATCGGCAACGCGGCCGGCGAAGACCGAAACGATCGCCGGCACGTCGGGATCGAGGCACGACGCGACGCGCTTGACCTGATCGACGCTCAGGATGGCGGTGACGTTGAGCGTCACGCGCGCCTTGGCCAGCGATTCGATGACCGGCCCTGTGAAATGACCCTTGGTATCGCTGACCGGGATCTTGACGTTGGCGTTGCGGCCCCAGCTCGCGATAGTGCGGCCTTGGTCGATCATTTCGCCGAATTCGTCGGCGAAGACTTCGAGCGAAACAGGACGATCCGGCACTGCCGAAAGAACCGCACGGCCAAAAGATTCGTAATCGGTGATGCCGGCTTTGCGCATAAGGGTTGGATTGGTGGTGAAACCCTTGACCAATGGATTGCCATGGAGCGCACGAATGCCATCGAGATCGGCGCCATCGGCGAAAATTTTAATCTTCAACGAATCGACATTGGTCATCAACGCAACGTCTCCGACTAAAGGCCCCGTGACAGTCGCGAGAGGATGAGACGCGCCGCCTCGGGAAGCGAACGCGTGATAAAATCCGCTTCGATACGATGCTTGCGGCTTTCCCCATACCCCCTGCGGATGAAGATCGTATAACAGCCCGCCGCAACCCCGGCAAGCACGTCCGAATAACGGTCGCCAATCATGTAACTCATTGCAAGATCAACGCGATGCCGCTGGGCCGTGGCCAATAACATGCCCGGTTTCGGCTTGCGACAGGCGCAGCCTGCGTCCTGACGATGGGGACACATTTTCAGTGCGTCGATCGGCAAGGCGCGGCGCAATCGCGCGTGTATTTCGGCGACGACCGCGGTGTCAACGAGGCGATTGCCGATATCGGGCTGATTGGTCACGACACAGACGAAGAATCCCGCCCGCCGCAAGGAGCGAACGGCGGCAACCACCCCCGGCAATAACCGGAACTCGGACAGCCGCCGCGGCGCCACTGGCTTGCCGTCGACGACCGCCGTCGCAGTGAGTACGCCGTCGCGGTCGAGGAAAACAGCGCGGCGGCGTGCGCGCCTCACCACTTCGTCGCTTGAACCTGGAGCTTCGGATGCGACACCAGGCAGTGCCAGACCACCGCCTGGAACGCCTCGGTGTGTGGCGTGACGAGCTTGTCGTCCACGGTCGGAATCACGACCACATGATTGCCGAGCTTGCCCGTGGTTCCGCCGTCGCGCCCGACGATACCGAAAATCGCCGCGCCGCAGGACTTGGCGAGCTCGAGTGCGCGTACGATGTTCATGCTGACATTGCGCTCGGCGTTGCCGCCGCCGACCGAAAACACTAGCACGGCGTCATTCTGGGACAGCCGGCTGGTCTTGAGCCAAGCGGCAAACACCGTCTCCCAGCCCTCGTCGTTGGTGCGCGCCGTGAGCTCCGAGACGTTGTCGGTTGGAGCATAGGCCTCGATGCCGCAGAGCTTGCGGAAGTCGTTGACCGCGTGCGCGCAATTGGCGGCGCTGCCGCCGACGCCAAGCAGGAACAGGCGCCCGTTGCGTGCGCGCAATGCCGCGAGTGCATCGGCTAGCGCCTCGATCCGCGAGTGATCGATACGCTGGGCAATTTCACCGACTTGGCCGAAATAGGTCGAGACGTGCGCCACGGAATCCGTCATCGAATTGGAAGACGTCGCAATCCTAGTTTGCCGCCGATGCGCCGTCAAATTGCCTGCACGCGGCAAACTATGTATCTAATGCCAGATTAGAGGGGAGCACACGGTATGAGTGGCAAGACCTATTGCATCTTGGGCGGCGGCGGGAGCTTCGGCATCCATGCCGCGCTTTACTTGCTTGATCACGCCAAGCCGAAGAAGGTGATCGGCGTCGGACGCAACTCTCTACGCCCGGAGCCCTTCTCGCTCAACATCGAGAAGCGTCCGGGCTACGAGTACCACGCGCGTCACGTGACGTATGAGCTCGACCTGTTGCTCGAGCTGCTGGATAAGGAAAAACCCGAGATCATCGTGAACTTCGCTGCCCAAGGCGAAGGTGCGGTCTCATGGAAGCATTCATGGCGCTTCTTCGAGACCAATTCGATGGGGCTAGCGCGGCTCGCCGAGGAGCTGATGAAGCGCAAGTGGCTCGAGCGTTTTATCCAGATCGGCACGTCCGAAATGTACGGATCCGTCGACCACGCCGCCACCGAGGATGAGTCGATCAAGCCGTCTTCGCCTTATGCGGCATCGAAGGTCGCTTTCGACATGTACCTGGTTTCGGTCCACCGCTTCCTCAAATTCCCAATGAACATCATCCGCCCATCCAACGCCTATTGCCCGGGCCAGCTACTGCATCGGGTCATTCCGAAGGCGGTTTGGTGCGGTCTCAAGGGCGTCAAATTGCCGCTCCACGGCGGTGGCCGAGCGGAAAAGTCGTACGTCCATGCGCGTGATCTCGGCCGCGCCATCCATCTCGTCGCCGAGAAGGCGCCGCTTGGAACGATCTACAACGCCGGCTCGAAGTCGCCGACCTCGATCCGCGAAGTGGTCGAGCGTTGCGCCAAGGCGCTCGGCATGCCATTCGAACAGCTCTGCGAGATGAGCCCCGATCGGCTCGGCCAGGACTCACGCTATTGGCTCGACAACAGCGCGATCAAGCGTGACGTGGGCTGGGAAGCTCAGATCGGTTGGGACGAAGGGCTCGCTGAGATGGTGGCCTGGGGCCGCAAATATTGGGATCAGCTCAAGGACTGGCCGACCGACTACGTGCTGCGGGGATAACCGCTTCGAGCGGCATCGTCATTGCACCCACCGCGCATGCAATGGCGGGTTCGTCATTGTTCTCAGCTGAGGGATTTGTTTGCCTCGCTGGCCTTGTTGCTAATCGAGCGATCCGATTGGAATGAAACACGAAATCGCAGCGAGGCTAGCCTTTAAACTCCGTCCGATATCCTGTAGTATTTAGCGAGTGCGCTGTTCACTGGACGCGGGAAAATGAAGTTTTTTATCACCGACGACGACATGTGCACGACGCAGAAGTTGAATCTTGCGCGTGTGCAAAAGTGGATCGAAGCGAATGCCGGCACTGTCGTTGATAGCCCCGACGAGGCAGACCGGATTCTTTGTATGACTTGCAACGGCTGGGAGCTTCTGGAACAGCGCTCCTATGACCGGATCAAAGAGTTGGATTCTCGCTTCCATGACAAGATGGTCGTCATGGGCTGCGTCGTCGATTCCCATGCCGGGAAGGTCAAGGCGTTGTTCTCCGGTCCGACAGTTCGGACGCGGAGCAAGGAAGCTCTCTCGTTTTCGGGCATCCAGGATCTGTTCCCGAATTTCAGGGTTCCGCTTGAGGAGATTCCTGCCCAATCGGTCTTCCGCCGAAAGGAAGATTATCGCGACTACAATCTCTCGAAGCGGTTCATCAATATCGCTGAAGGCTGCTCGTTCAGCTGCACGTTCTGCACGCACAAACCCGGGCTTGGCCCGCGGCGCAGCCGCCCGCTCGACGACATCCTTTCCCAGATTTCAAAATGCGTCGATGAGGGCGTGAAGGTCATCGACCTCATGGGCATGGAAACCGCGCTCTACGGCATTGAGGTCGGCTCGTCCTATCCAGATTTGCTGCGTAAGGTTCTGGATTTCAGCGACGCCTATGAGGTACATGTCGCGCAATTCAACCCGCAGGGGATTCACAAATATTACGACGGTCTCCTGCCGTTGTTCAAAAACCCGCGCGTCTCCGACATCCAGGTGCCGATCCAATCGACCTCGACGCGCCTGCTGAAAATGATGAACCGGCAGAACCATTCCGATCAGGTCGGATCGTTCATGCGCGCGGTGCGCGCCGCCAACCGGCGTGCCGTTCTGCGAACTGACTTGATCGTCGGTTGGCCGACTGAAACGGAAGAGGAGCGCTACGCTTCGCTCGACTTCGCCGGCCAGCATTTCGATGAAGTCGCCACCTATACCATCGAGTTGAGCCCGGATTTGCCGGCGTGGAAATACCAGGACCAAGCGTTCTCGGCCGCGCAATTGAATGTGATCCTGACGGAATCCAGGCAATATCTGCAACGGTACAATGTCGTCGCCCACTCTGGGCAACAGGACGACAGCGCCATGCTAGTCGCCGAGGTGAAGAGAAAGCAGCTCCGTGAGCAGAAGGCGCAATTCCAAGGCTCGGGCGTCGAAAGTGCCGTCAGCTGACGAGGCGGCCGGTCTTCCTTCAAATACAGAATTTACTACGGGTCGGAAGGCGGAACGCGTGAGCCGCGCTTGGCCGAAACGCGTTTCGATCGATCTCGAAAAAGGTATCGTCACGGTCGAGGATTCTTCCGGCTCGCAGACCCTGCCGATGAATAGTCCTGAAGCCTTCGCTGCGATCGCTGCCGCCTATCTCCGCTGCGGCTGGGACAACAAATACGTTTACAGCTTCACATGGCTCGGCCGGCCGATCATCCAGTTGCCGGACGATGCCTTTCGCATCCAAGAACTCATCTGTGCCGTGCGACCCGATGTCATCATCGAGACCGGAATAGCGCATGGCGGTTCCGCCATCTTCTACGCCAGTCTCTGCAAGCTGATGGGACGCGGCCGCGTCATCGGCATAGAGGTTGATCTGCGCAAGCATAATCGGGAGGCGCTGGAAGCTCACCCGCTCCGCCCGCTCATCACGCTCATCGATGGCAGTTCGATCGACCCGACGACGGTTTCAGGGGTGCGGAATCTGATAGCGCCGGGTGAAACGGTCCTGGTTCTGCTGGACAGCCGGCACACGAAGGAGCATGTCCTCGCCGAACTTAACGCCTATGCACCGCTGGTGACTAAAGAATCCTACATCGTGGCCATGGACGGCATCATGCAGTATTTGACGGGCGCGCCACGTTCTGCGCCGGACTGGGCCCAGAACAATCCGGCCGCCGCCGCGCGGGAATTCGCGGCGAAACACAAGGAATTTGAATTGGCCGATCCGCCGCTGCCATTCAACGAAGGCGGTGTCACGTCGCGGGTAACCTATTGCCCCGATGCGTTCTTGAGACGCATCGTCTGAGAGCCGCCAAATACCATGGCGCAAAAAAGTGAGTCCATCGAAATCGGCGACATCGCCGCCGAGGCCGCAGCGTTCGACAACCGTATCCGGCAGCGCGTGGCATCAGGCTTCGTTCCTGATCTCCGCCGCGCGGTGAAATGCGACTATTTCTACAAGAGCTTCTGGCGCGACCCGCAATTCATCCAGCTCTATGTCGGAAAGATTGTCGACGGCTATCTCGAGCTGCTCGCGCGTCATTGTGGACCGGCTCAGCGCATTCTGGACGTTGGTTGTGGTGCGGGATACGTCTCGCTTGAGCTCGCGCGCAATGGGCATCACGTCGTCGCGATCGACATTTCCACCGTCAACATCGAGATCGCTCGCCGCACACTGGCTGATAATCCGTTCCGGGATGGTTTCGGTTCGCTACACTACGACGTTTTGCCGTTTCACGAGGCCGAAGGCCAATATGACGTTGTCATGTTCTCCGTTTCGTTGCATCACATGCCCGACGCAGCGGGTGTCGTCAGGCGCGCACGTGAACTGGTGCGGCCCGGCGGCTATCTGCTCTGTCATGAGCCATGCCACGAGCGTTTCCGTGAGCAGGACGCCGCCCAAGTCGCCCTGATGCGGGCCATTCTTGCCTTAACCGGTCATTGGTACAACCCGGACGAGGTAACCCCGCACCTCTCGGATGAAGCATCGTTCGCCGCGTATGTCTCGGGTCTGCAGACCGAATATGTTCTTGAACGCGATCCGAGCGAGCCCCAAGGCCAATCGCCGCACGATCTTGAGGCCGACGGCGAGACCATGCTCACGGCGCTCCGACAGAATTTCGTTGAACTCGAATACCGCCCGGGCTTTTCCTTTATCTATCGTCTTCTGGGCGGGATCCGGGGATCGGAGCCGATGATACGGGCGTTGGCCGATTTCTTCGCACTTTATGACCGCGTCGCGGTCGAGCGATACGGCCTGAAGCCCAATTTCTTCTCTTTTATCGGCCGTCGGCAGGATTGACCGGCGGAAAGCGAAAACGCAAATCTGCGTCCAGCGATCCGCTTTGCTGCAGATGCAGCAGCTGCTTCAGTCGAACGTAAAGACGCGATTGGAACTGGTCGGCATCGAGTTTGCGCTCGACCAACCAGCGGTCGATTTCTTCGGCTCCCATTTCGATCGTCCAGCGCGGCCTAAAGCCGGGAAGATCAGAGAGTGCGCGCGTGAAATCGACGCGGTAAGAGCGCGGATCGCCGCCGGTTTTTCCCGTGATGTCGACGCGGCTGCCGGGAACCTGCCGACGCACCGCGTCGGCGATATCGCGGACCCGGACGTTATTGTCGGTTCTGCCGATGTTGAAGGCACGGCTGCGAACGATCTCGACCGGCGCTTCGAGGGCACAATGTATGGCGAGCGCCATATCCGCGACGTGCACCAGAGGCCGCCAGGGGGTTCCGTCCGAGAGTACCTTGATGACTCCGGTCGTGCGCGCCCACCCGACGAGATTGGCGAGCACGAGATCGAACCGCATGCGTGGGCTTACGCCAAACGCCGTGGCAAAGCGCAGGAAGACGGGAGCCATGTCGGCATCCGCCAGCGTTGCAAGATCGCGCTCGCAGGCTACCTTGGACGCGGCATATGCGGATTCCGGCCGCAACGGCGCGTTCTCATCAAGCGGCCGAGAAGCATCGCCTGAGGCGCCGTACATCGAGCACGACGAAGCGAAAATAAAGCGGCCGACACTGCATTCTTTCGCCAACTGCGCAAGGCGCAGGGTGGCGGCGTGATTGATCGTCATCGTCAGGGCCGGGTCCATTTGCCCAAGCGGGTCGTTGGACAAGCCCGACAGATGAACGATCGCATCGATCTGTTTTAGATCGCGCTTAGCGACGTCGCGAATGTCCAACGTCAGCTCGGCGTCGGGCTTGGTTGCGCGTAGCCTCGCGTCGACGCACTCGCGAAAATAGCCGATGTCGAGACCGGTAACGCGATGACCGGCCTCTTTCAGCCGTACCACAACGGCGGGTCCCACATAGCCAAGATGGCCCGTTACCAGGATATGCATTTCTTCAGGTCGTTCGACGGTCAGAACGGAGTTTCGACATCCACCAAACGGGGAAGCAACTTGTCGCGCTCGGACAGAAAGACGGCCTCCCGCTCAGGCCACGGGATACCAAGTGCCGCATCGTTCCAGCGTATGCCACGCGCCGCGTCAGCCTGATAGGACGCCGAGATCATGTACAGCAGCGTCGTATCGTCTTCAAGCGTTTGGAAGCCGTGAGCGCATCCTTCGGGAACGTAAATCATGTCGCTGCGGTCGGCAGCAAGCGAAAACCACAGAGCGCGACCATAGGTCGATGACTTGCAGCGGAGATCAACCACTGCGTCGAAGGCGGCCCCCGAGACGCAGCAGACCAGCTTGGCCTCGGCATGGGGTGGCTCTTGGTAATGCAAACCGCGCACCGTGCCCCGCCGGCGGTTGTGCGACAAGCTGCATTGCTCCGGTAGCGGCGCTAGTCCCTTGGCTTCGAATTCCTGCCGCGAATGGATGCGAACGAAAGTACCGCGCGGGTCGCTGCTCGGCTCCGACGTGACGACGAATACACCCGCGATCTCGGTGGGCTGGAATTTCACGCGATGACCTCGATCTCGGGCACGGGCACGACGAACTTGCCTCCCCAAGCGCGGATGTGTGCCATCTGGGCGACGATCTCGTCGCGCAAATTCCACGGCAATATAAGCACCCAGTCCGGGCGCGTTTCCGCGATGCGCTCCGGCGCGTAGATCGGTATGTGGGTGCCGGGCAGGAAACGGCCCTGTTTGTGCGGATTGCGATCGACCGTATAGGCCAGAAGGTCGTCGCGCACGCCGCAATAATTGAGCAGTGTGTTGCCCTTGGCGGGAGCGCCGTAGCCGACCACCTGCTTGCCTTGTTCCCGCGCCTCGATAAGGAAACGCAACAAGCCTCGCTTTGCCGCACGCACGCCTTCGGCGAAGGCACGGTAAGTCTCGAGCCGGTACAGTCCTAGCCTTCGTTCCTCCGCAATGATGCGGGCAGGCGATGCGGTCATCCGTGATTCGGCCACGGCCGCATGGCAGGCGTGGATGCGTAACGAACCGCCATGTGTCGGCTGTTCCTCGGCGTCAAACACGGTCAAACCATGCCTGGCAAGAACTTGGCTCGCCGTGGCCAGCGAGAAATACGAGAAATGCTCATGATAAATCGTGTCGAACTGCCGGCCCTCGATCAGTCGCAGGAGGTGCGGAAATTCGAGACACAGCGTGCCATTCGGCTTCAGCAGCCGCGCCAGCCCCGCCGTGAAATCGTGCAGATCGGGCACGTGCGCGAAGACGTTGATGCCGATGAGCAGATCGGCCTGCTTGTCCTGCGTGGCCAACTCGTCGGCCAACGCCACATTCATGAATCGAGTCAGGGTGGTTATGCCCTTGGCCTGGGCGACGCTGGCGACGTTCTTGGCCGGCTCGATTCCAAGAATTGGGATACCGGCATTCTTGAAATATTGCAGGAGGTAACCGTCGTTGCTGGCCACCTCGATCACCAGGCTGCCAAGCCCGAGGCGATAACGCTCGCGGGCGCCGGCGGCAAACTCGCGTGCATGATCGAGCCAGCTTTCTGAATAGGACGAAAAATACGGGTAGTCGGTGAAGATGCGCTCCGGCGTCGCGAAGGCCTCGATTTGCACGAGGAAGCAGGCGTCGCAGACATAGGCGTGGAGCGGATAGAACGGCTCCATCATGCGCAGCGCGTCGGCCGGCAAATAATCGTTCGACAACGGCGACATGCCCAAATCCACAAATGTGGTCGTGAGGGGCGCCTCGCAGAAGCGGCAGCGTGACGCCGTCATTTTGGCGGCTCTTCCGGCTCATGGCGAGCAGGACGTTTCCAGCCAATCGCGCCGGATCGTAAGCTCACTTCCAGACCTTCCACGGTGCATTGCCGGCCCGCCAAAGATCATCGAGGTAGACCCGGTCGCGGACCGTATCCATGCAATGCCAGAAGCCACGGTAAGGAAAAGCGGCAAGGTTCCCCTCGCGAGCCAACCTCTCCAATGGCTCTCGTTCCCAGAACACTTGATCGCCCTCGATATAATCACACACCGTCGGTGACAGCACAAAAAAGCCGCCATTGATCCAGCCGCTGTCGCCGGACGGCTTCTCCTCAAACTTCGTGATGCGATTCTTCTCGATTTCCAGAGCGCCGAAACGTCCAGGCGGCTGCACCGCCGTCACCGTTGCAAGCGCACCCTGAGCATGATGGAAGGCGACGAGCTCGGCGATATTCACGTCGCTGACTCCATCGCCATAGGTGAGGCAGAATGGTTCATCCCCCAGGTAGCGCCGCACTCGTTTGATACGACCGCCGGTCATCGTCTCCTCGCCCGTATCGACGAGCGTAACTCGCCATGGCTCGGTCGTGTTGTGATGCACCTCGGTGGAATTAGTGGAAAGATCGAACGTGACATCCGACGTATGGAGAAAATAATTGGCGAAATATTCCTTGATCATGTAGCCGCGATAGCCGCAGCAGATGATGAAATCATTGACGCCATGGGCCGCGTAAAGCTTCATGATGTGCCACAAGATCGGCTTGCCGCCGATCTCGATCATGGGTTTGGGACGCAGATGGGATTCCTCGCTGATCCTGCTGCCCAGCCCGCCCGCCAGAATTACCGCTTTCATCGCAGCTCCCTCACGCGACGCACCGCGTCCGCATCCCATCCTAAAATTCGCTAGTCCGGGCTCGCGTCGCTCTTCGTACTCTGGTCAAGCGCGCAAACCATCTTCCATTCTTCGACGGAAAACCGGTTCCATAGGGAAAGCATGATGGAATAGCGCCCCAACCTTTTCTCCCTGGGGTCCACACTTAGAGCCTTCGACGGCCGGAATCGAGATCGGAAATACAACAAGCCGACGTTGCGGCAGCCGACCAGCCTGGCCTTGAGACGTTTTACCAGCCCGAGCCCCGACTCGCCGATCATACGCCGGATCAACACTTGCACCAATCCGCGCAGGGAGGGCTGAGCCGCGGCGCCGGATTCTCGAATTAGGGTATTGGAGAGTCGAGTCCGCAATCGCTCGCGTTCGTCCTGATCGCGAACCGCGACCGACAGATAATCGTCAAACCAATATCTCAGATCGAACCCGCGCGACAAATAGAAGACGAACATCATATCGAGGGCGCGTCCGAACGTCTGCTGATCGATGTTGGGAGCGTCGCGACTGAAAGCCCAATCGATGAACGTCGTCCTGAAGGAACGATATTGACGGTAAAAGTCATCGAAATCCGCCGCCATCCACGGAACCCAGGAATGTCCGACGAAATGCGTCGGAACGCCCGTGTTGCGGAGATAAAAGATGCCGTCGAGACGCTTGATCTTTCCCGCGACGATCGAAGCCGTGGAGTGACAAATCTCGACGAAAATGTTCCCCGGAACGGTGCGCAGGTATTCGAACGTCTTCTGCTGAACAGCCGTGCGAAAAACAGCATAGAACGGCGGCTCATAGGCAGAATAAAGTTGCAGGAGACGGCTGCCCGTCTCGCCGCCATCGAACGACGGGCCATCGTAGCAAAGGCTTTCGATCCGGATGACGTCTCGGTCGTACCGAAAATAAAGATAAACGCCGTGGGCCGCGACGTAATCCGGATTGAGCTCGAGAAAATCCACCGCCTTTAGGGCATTCTCGACGATGAGAAGCTCATCGTCACCGCTGAAGACGACATACGGCGTCATCACGCGGTCGAATGCGGCCGCGATGCGATAGACAAACCGCCGATAGGAATCCGTCGTTTCCGGCGGCAGCAAGTGGAAATGGGAAATGTTCTCGCCGAGGAGCCGACAGGTTTCCGCATTCTTGGCCGCGTGCGCAGCATCGCTGCCGTCTGCGACAATTATCGGCACCCGGACGGCGCGATTTTGCAGAAATCGGAGCGTCTCGGCCAAAAGCTCGGCACGATTATACGTCGGAATGACGATCGTGAGCGGAGAGGACATTGATGTATTCCAAAGCGCCTAAAATATGCGTCCCATTGCCCTGGTGACGATCGTGCGGCACCGCACCGCGATCTTCCCGATCCGCCGGCCGATGCGGGCCCACTCGCGGCGGTCTCCTCCCAGCGCCTTGGCCAAGTATCCTAGCCTTAATAGCAACGTTTCATGCGCCACGCATATGGCGATATCGATCGGCAAATACTTGGAATCGCGGCTGGGGAACGGGGGAAAGTTCCGCGCGACGGCGCCGGTGGCGCATTGCGCATAGTCGCCGACGGCGCTGTCGATGAGCGTCTCGATCTGCTGTTCCGCCCGCTTCCACACCTCATCCAAGTCGCCGCTATGCCAGCGGATCGGCAAAAGGAACAAATCGCGCCGTACCGTGTCGCGCCTGCGTCGCGCGTAGACGGCCATGGACTGCCGAAGGCTGCAGCGCTGATCGATTTTCTTGAACCACGCCCAGCTCGGTCGCTCCGCCGGTGGATGTCGTTGGCCGATGGCGGCTGGCGTCAGGCTCAAGATCCCGATTTCGTCGGAATCCTGCACCACGTGAACACCACCGTGAGGAAAATTCCGGCCTATATAGATGTTCTCGAGGATATCGTCATCCAGGCAGGCGGTGTCATGCGTGTCGATCGCGCCATAATCGAAAAACATCGGGTTGGCGAGAACACAGAGCAAAATGATTCCCCGCCCGCCCTCGATGCGCCAGAAACGAAACGGCGCAATATAAGGCTGGTTGGCTCCTCCTTCTTCGAACGCGGCGACTTCCCAGTGGAGGTGGCGCACGGCCAGATCGGCCACGACGCGCGGCGGAATGGTCACCGGCTTACCCGTAAGCGCCGGGCGCGCATCCGCCGGCAGGTAACCGAGGCTGTCCAGCTCGGCCAAGACCGTCTCCTGCGTCTGGCGCAGCGCCGCGCACAGCACGACGCGATGGCCCGCCTGGATCGAACGCAAAAACGACGCGACCATGCCGTCGGAGACGATGATGTCCGGAAACACCAGGCAGCCATAGACCCGGTCGCGGAACGCAATCTCCACCAGCTTTTTCTGGCAGGCGTTCTGGCGCCAGATCGTAGCGGTATAGGCGGACGTTTCCAGATTGTCGATCTCGACCAGCGTCGGCGTCGCATGCGCGCGCAGCTTCTCCATCAGCGGCGAATGCTCGATCGCCTGCCAGTCCGCACGCGTCGTCGCGATCAGAAACCGATGCCCATCCGCCGCGCGCAGCAACCCGAGGTTGTTCGGCGCCAGCATCGAGGCCAGGCAATAATCCAGGAAGTAATTCCGGTACCGTTCGCCCCAGAACGGAACCATGAAATAAAACGGACGCATGGCTTGTTTGGCCTTATCCCCCAATAATCCCCGAAACTCTATCGATCAAATTCCATGACGGCCACGCCGCCACCATCTATTTTATTGCCTTAACAACCGAGCGGCTCCATTGCGGCAGCCTATCATGATCTTCCCAATCCGCCGGCCGATGCGGGCCCACTCGCGGCGGTCTCCCGCCAGGGCCTTGCCGATGAAAATGGAGTAAGGCCGCACGTTTGCCCGGTACCACAAGATAAGATCAAGCGGCAGATATCGCGGGTTAAGATTGGGGAACGACGGAAAATCGCTCGGGCGTCCGCCGTCGTTTCTGTAGTCGCCCACGGCACGGTCGACCAACACCTCAATTCGCCGCTCTTCCTGCTTCCAAACCTTGTCCAGATCGCCGACGTGAATACGGATGCACGTGCAGAACAACTGGCGTCGCACAGCATCGCGCGCCCGTCCTACATGCCACGCCATCGCCTTCCGGAAATCGCAGCACCAAGTCGTTTTCTGAAACCACCCATGACCGGCGCGCTGAAGCGGAACATGCCGCTGGCCAACGGCAGCCGGCGTCAGGCTCAAGACCCCGAACTCGTCGGAATCCTGCACTACGTAAATGCCGCCACAGCGCGCGAAATTCCGCCCGACATAGACATCTTCCAGCGTAGCGGTGTCCAAGCAGTCGAGATCGTGGTTATCAATCGCGCTGTAATCCATGAACACGTTTACGCCATGCGACGTGTGCAAGATGATCCCGCGATGTCCCGGCATACGCCAAAAAAGGAAGGGTGCCAAATAAGGCGCCTTGGTGTCGCCAGCGTCAAAAACCGTGACCTCCCAGTGGAGGTGGCGCACGGCCAGATCGGCCACGATGCGCGGCGGAATGGTCACCGGCTTACCCGTCAGCGCCGGGCGCGCATCCGCCGGCAGGTAACCGAGGGTGTCCAGCTCGGCCAGAACCGTCTCCTGCGTCTGGCGCAGCGCACCGCATAGCACCAAGCGATGACCCGCCTTCACCGAGCAGAGCAGCGCTGCAACCATGCCGTCGGAGACGATGATATCCGGCAGAAGCAAGGAGCCATAGACCCGGTCGCGAAACGCGATCTCGATGAGTTTTCTCTGGCCCGCGTTCTGCTTTGTGATCGCGGCGACGCCACCGGGCGCGGCTTCCTCTTTCGGATTGTCGATCTCGACCAGCGTCGGCGTCGCATGCGCGCGCAGCTTCTCCATCAGCGGCGAACGTTCGATCGCCTGCCAGTCCGCACGCGTCGTCGCGATCAGAAAGCGATGCCCATCCGCCGCGCGCAGCAACCCGAGATTGTTCGGTGCCAGCATCGAGGCCAGGCAGAAATCTAGGAAGTAATTCCGGTACCGTTCGCCCCAGAACGGAACCATGAAATAAAACGGACGGGCGGATTGCGTCGCGGTCTCACCCACCTGCCCACCCTTCGGGTCGAGCTCCCCGCGCCGAGAAGCCATCGCGACAACCTCTCCCCTCAGCCCACGTCAGCGACAAGATTGCACGATGGCAGCAGAACGAAATTCAATCCGGCGCCGGCCCAGCGCGTGGAAACCCTTAACGCGGCCTGCGGCTCGAGGGCCAGAATGATTGGTACATCCCTTGGGGCACTTTGCGGATGCAGTATGGGCCTACCCTCGTAATTGCGCCCAACGCGATTGCGATCTTCGTCAACAAAGAAAGTCACTCTATCCTTGGCGGCCCCATAGAGTGCCATACCGGCAACGGCCGTACCGAAAATTCCGATCCTGCTTTTCGTCGCTAGCGATTGCACCGCGGCAACCACCTCGTTCAACCATGCGATGGTCGAGCGCGCGATGCGCTCGCCCTGGCGCGGGTCGCTCGTGACCGGCTTGTATGGTGCACGCCGCGCCACGAGGGTGAGCTCCTTGGGCAGGAGCTCATTGGTCAGAGCGTCGGGTTTGAGCCCGGCGCGCGAACAGAGATGTCCCAACGTGGCGCGCGAGAAATGCATACGATGATCGGCGACGAGAAGATCGAACGGCGAGGTCTCGACGTCGGGAACCTCGATCACGAAAGTTCCCGTCGGATCGAGGCACGTGATGGCATCGCTCAGCGCCTTAAGCGGCACAGGCATGTGTTCGAGCGCGTGGATCATCGAAATGACCGAGAATTTCCGGCCGATCTGGTCGACAGGACAGGTATAGAGCTCGCCGAAATTCTTGATCCGACGGAGCTCTGGCAGGTTCTTATCCGAAAGCTCCGAGCCATAGAGGTACCAGTCCGGCAGAGCCCGTGAAAACTCGGCCAGCGCAGCGCCATTGCCGCAGCCAATGTCAAGCAATCGGCCGGCGGCCGGCAGCACCGCGCTCCGCAACGCGGCATCGACGATCCGTCGCGCGCGGGGCTCCTGCTCTCCGGTATCGCTGAACACCGGCTGATCCGAGACGCCGGACAGGTGGTAGATATCGTAATCGCGATAGATTATCGCGGCTTCCGCCCGCCAATGCTCATCCGCGGGCTTTTGGATCGCGCCACAGCCGCGGCAAACAGCCAGGCTCCCGCCCGCGGGCCACGGCTTCGTGTCCGAGGTGACCCGCGGCAATCGCTCGAAGCCCTCAACCCGCATCAGCGCATCGGAATCGCAAATGGCGCAGCGATCTTGCTCCGTCATTTGGCTTTCCGAAAATTCGAGCGAGCATCAACGATGACATCCCTGAAAACGGTTCCGATGGCATCATAGGGATCGGGCGGACCGCGCCCCATGATCAGCGCAAGCCTTCGCATGTCGAGCGAGGTGTGTTTCGGGATTTCTTCTTCGGGAACGCCTGATTCGACCGCCTTCGCTTCATGGACCAACGCCGGGTCGGCGCCGATCTTCGCCGCCAAGTGGCGTGCCGCAACCGCATAGCTGATATCGGTCGAGGCCGAAAATTGATATATGCCTCCGCCCTTGTCGTCGGCAACCGCGAGCAGCGCGGCGACAGCATCGCTGAGCGCTATCGGCGCAAAGCAGAGATCAGAAAACGCCACGACGTGCTGCCCGTGGCTCAGGCCGTCGAGCCAGTTCGTGAACACCGGCATATCGGCGGTCAGGACCTTGGTCAGCCGAACGACGGAGGCTGCAGGGCCAAGTTTGAGAAACTCGGCTTCCGCCTCGGCCTTGATCCCGCCATAGACCGTCTTCGGGGATACCGGCCGATCCGCCAAAATCAGCGGCTCGCTGAAATCGAAGACGGCTGTGGAGGACAGGAGGACCACGTGCGTCCCTCGCCGGATCAACTGACTCGCCAGCGAGGCCGAGCCGACGACGTTGACCTGGCGTGCAAGCGCCTGATTCGCGCGAGCCTTGGCAAATCCGTTTATCGATGCAGCGAAAAATGCGACTTCGGCTTCAGGCAACCGTGCGGCCGAAACGTCCGGGTCCGCGAGATCAATATGTAGCCTCTCGTCACTCGCGAGAATTCGCCGGCGGGTCGTCGAATGGACGACATCGCCACGCCGCATCAAGGCCCGGACCAGCCCGCTGCCGATGGTGCTATCGCCGCCGATGACAATCACAGTCGCCATGAAATTGACTTGAATACCTTATCAATTGACAGGGTCGCGCCTGACGCGGTTTCTATTCCGCAGCTTGCTGCCGCAACGATGCTACTTTTTTACAACGGAGAGTGCTCTATCGCGAACGATTCGTCCGGAATATCCGCGGCGATCTTCTCCAGCATGCGTCGCGTTTCGCGCCCGATGACTTCAAGCGTATCGTCTTCCCAGACCCATTTTTGAAACCGCGTCGCGAACGACAGATTCCCGCCCAGTTCAAAGCCATGACCGCGCATCGCCGATTTCGTCGACTGGGGAACGGCTTGGGTCACCATTTTGAACATGATGCAGCGGATGGCTGGGTTGAAGAAGCATAACAACAGCGGTCCGCAATTTACGCCAAGATTCAAGTATGCGGATTCGTAGAAAGCCATTCGCAAGCCCACATTCCACGCCGCCTCGAAGGCAACCATCCGGCTCCTGAGCGCATCCGGCAAAGAGCCAAAACTTTGCTCGGTATCGGGTATGAACAGCACAGCATATTCACGCGGATCAAGATCGGCGGCTAGGCGGCTCCACGCGTCCAGATTGCTGTTGCGCATCGGCATGTAGTCGTAATAACGCAAGGTCACGGTGACGAGCTTGCGTCCCTTGGCGTGAGTTTCGAGCCATCGCTTCACATGGCGCCGTGCGTCCCGCGAGGATTCCAGTTTAGCGATCGGTTCGCCGGCACGCGCCGCCTGCAGTATTTCACGCTCGTCATAGGTCATTGCGAATGCCGGATCGTAGAGCGACGGATAAACCAATGCGCCGATCGTACGCAGGCGCGCAGCCTCGGCGCGGCTGGCCGCCAATGTCACGCCGGCGCACGCCGGCAGCAAGTTCATGACCGGCACCAGCATGTCCACGAGGCGCGCGCGACGCGCATCGCGGTCGACGACCCGCTCGTATTCCTCCTGCTCTTCGCGCAAGCCCTCTTCCCATCCGGGCACGACAACGAACCGGACCTTTTCGAGACCTGCCTTGCGCCGGGCCATATCAGCGCCCGCAACAAACCAGATCACGTCATATGTCACCGGCGACACTTGAAGATCGTAAAAGGCGATAAGCGTGTCCGGAGATAGCGGTGGCAAGTTGGTCGCCTCGCGCCTCATCCGTAATCGCAGCATCAACAAGCGCTTACCAAGATGAGTGGTCGGCGCTTTGAACTCGCGACCGATGCGACGCCATAGCCAACGTGGCCCTTCCCGACCGAGTTTATGGACAATGCGCGCAGCGATTTCAGTGACAGTGGCCATTTTGATCGACCGCTGAATCAGCGCTGCGGCCGCTATTGGCCGCCGTTTTCGGCGGGCAGCGCATAGAGTACGGTCTCGATCACACCGCCGTCGTGCTGGCGCAGATAAAGTCGATAGTCCGATCGGATTTCACGGACGACGTCGGCGATTTGCCAAAGGTCCGTCGGTCGGTGGTAGGCGGAAATAGCAAGCTTGGGCGCCCAGCGCCGGATTGCATGCCGCGCGCCATGGAGCGCGTCGATTTCGGCACCTTCGATATTCATCTTGATGTAGCTGACGCGATTGCCGCCAAGCACTTCGTCCAACGAGACGGCCTCGATCTCGTGCGTACCGTCAGCGGTGATCAACGCGCCGCGCGATGCATCATCGGTGAAACGCAGCCGCGCCTTCTGACGATAGAGACCGGCGTTGATCGGCTCGATGCGCTGCTCGGTGGCAAAATTAGCCTTGAGGCGCGCGAAGGTGCGCGGATCGGGTTCGAAGGCGATCACGCGCGAGAACCGCCCAGCGACGCGATTTATGAAAAGGCGAATGGTGTCGCCATCGAACGAGCCGCCGTCGACATAGACCTCGTCGTCACCATATTGCAGTAAGCCAGCGGGTCCATAGAGTTCCCACTCGATCACTGGCTCAAGCAGGAACGGATCGAGAGTCTGGCGAAAGCCGAGCACGGCATCGAGTACCTGGCGTGACATGTCGTCAGCCAGCAGCTTGTCGAAACGCGCGTAGCGGTCGCGATTTTGCCAGAGGTCCTCAAGCCATCCGTCGTAGAACATGTGTGGCGGAAACGCGGTGGGATCGAGGACCTGCAGCACGGCAAACGGCGCGAACGCGCGATAACCGAGCTGCTTCAGGCGCTCGCTGGCGCGCAGCACGCGGTGCGACGCGATGACAACGGGGATATCCCGGTCAAGCGTTTCAAGCGCGGCGCTCGACGATACTTTGATCCCGGCAACGATCAGGCCGGCCTTGGCGGGATCATCGTCGATGATTGCCGTGACGGCGATACCGCGGTCGCGACAAAGGACCGCAAGCCGCTGCCCCTCGCCGGCGGCGCCGACAATGATTACGCGATGCAACGCGGCGGGATCGACAGCGGCATTACACCGACGCAGCGCCGCGCGCAAATCAGCGACACCGCCCACCCGATCGAGCCTGGCGAGCCAGGGCAAGGCAGACAGGCGGCGCGAGGGGAGTTCCTGGGCACTTGGCTGAATCATCACGTCCTCTATTAAACAGGCCAATCTAACGGCACGGTCGGGAGCCGCAAGCGCACCGGCGATACCCGCCAATTGACCCTCTCGGAGGGTATGCATAGCATGCCTCGCGCGTGGGGATTATTGGAATTGCAGAATGGCAAAGCTGAGAAATGTCTAGCGAAGATGCCATTTTAGAGCGGCCCTTTCATTTCATTGTCGTCTTATGGGGTGAACGGTTCCGGAATTATTTCCTCGAATATTGCCTGCCGAGCCTGCTCTCGCCCGGAAATATTCCGGCGCTATCCACGCGCACACCCGGCAAATTCCTGATTGCCACCCGACCGGAGGATTGGGCGGCGATCACGGTAACGCCGATCTTCCGGCTGATGGAGCGGCACATCGCTCCCGTCTATGTCGAGCTGCCGCCCTGTCCGCCTGGCCGCGCGGGATGCGTGCATATGGGCGTCGGGCATATCTTGTGCAGCGACATCTCGTTCCGCGAAAAGGCCTACGCAGTCATCATGATGCCGGACAGCATGCTGTCGGACGGCACGGTCGCTCGTCTGCAACCGCTGGTCGCGGCCGGAGCAGAGGTCGTGCTGACAGCAGCGTTGCGCTTCGGCGAGAAGCCTTTTTTTGACGAACTCGAGACCTCTGGCGCATTGCCCACTGAAAGCCGCCGCGACAGCGGCATGCCGCTGACAATCAGCGGCCGGCAGATGGTTCACGCCGCCGTCCATGGCTTTCACACCGAGACGCTCCATTACGAATGGGATTCGGCGTGTTTTCCGCCCTTTACTCCCAGCGTTCCGGCAGCGGCCTGGTGGCGGGTTCCAGGGGAAGACGGGATCGTTCTCCACTCGTTGATCTGGATGCCTCTCGTCGTCGACTACGGATCGCTTGAAAAACACGACACCTCCGCGTTCGAAAACTGGACCATCGACGGCGATTACGTGAGTAAGAATTTTCACAAGCTGGAGACGATATACGTCGTCACCGACAGCGACGAAGCGTTCATCGGCAGCTGGGGACCGCCTGGGCCTCTTCCGCTCGGCTTCAATGTGCGTTCGCTCTTCGGCGCTGTAGGAAAAGGCGCCATGTTCCGCTCTGCCTTCTACAGCGGCGTTTTTGATGCGATCAGGAGACGCGCTTTTTTCCCGACGGTGCACTGGCATGCGCACGAGATCAATGCGCGCTGGCTTCCGGTCGAGCGGTGCTCTATGCGCACAATCCTAACCTATTTGCGGCCGCCCGGCGATCTTGCGATCCTGGGTTCGGCCGTTCGGGTGCCGCGCCCAGCTTCGCCCGACGCATTAGGCGACTGGAGGAGTGCCCTGCTCCACCTTCCGCTGTGGACCCCATGGGTTGCCACTCTGTGGCTGCTGGCAGCGGTCGAATATATACGGCGTCGTTCCGCGACCCTCCTGCGCCGTGGACGACTCGTGCTGAAAGGCGACCCTCTCGCCCTCAACTGGGCCGGCTGGCGACTACGGAAAACCGTGGCCGCCTTCTTCCACCGCGAGTTCCACGAACCGCGGCCCGATCTACCTTAATCTCAGGCAACTGCGCCGAAGCGCGAAAAAATCAATCGGCCACAAATGCTGAATCGGCCAGCTCACGAATCTTTTCCTGGTCGAGTTTCGCATGTCCGCGAATGTGTTCATGCCAACTCGCAAGCCGATCGATCCGGTTGTAGTAAGCATACTCGTGGGAGCGCCGGATCAGAACTTTCTGGCCATTAATCTCGTCGGTTTCTTCCACATAGAGATGACCCGACCAGGCATTGCAATTCTTGCAGAACGGAATTTTGTCATACTGCCCGGTCTCATGGAAATGTCGCGCGTCGCGGAATTTCTCGCCATTCCAGACGGCCTTGACGCCGCCATCGCGGAAAACGTTGCCCATGATCATCTGAGCATGACTGTCGAGGCAACAAATCGAGACGTCGCCGTTATAGTGGATCGCCATCGTTTCATAGATCATCTTGCACGGCACGCGCTCCTTCGGCTCATCGAGGCCTTCGAGCTTGCCGTCCGCGAAAACGCGGCCGATGCGGACCACATCGACGATGCCGACCCAATGCTTCACGAATGAGTCGAGCTCGTGCTCGTTGTCCTTCTGAACCGTCATCGAGACGCCGATGCGCGGATAGATCGATTTCACCTCGTCGCGTACCCGCAGGAGCATGGCGAGGTTGTTCTTGATCTTGTCGAGCTTGTCGATGCCGCGCACCTTTTTGAGAGTTTCCGGCGTCATCGCGTCGAGACTGAAAAATACAGAATCGAGCTTGATGCCGATGAGGAAGCGAGCAAGCTCCTCGCGCAGCGTCAGCCCGTTGGTGTTGAACGCGACAGCGATGCCGCGATCCTTCATCTGCTTGAGGTGTGCCTTGATATCCTTGGCAAGCAGCGGCTCGCCCCACATGCTTGGCTGAATCAGCGGCTTCACCGCCATGACCTCATCAAGGATCATCCGCGCGCGCTCGACGCTCATCTTGCCGATCACGGCTTCCTTCTCGGGTGAATCGGGCGCGCCGTGCAACAAACACATTGGGCACGCCAGATTGCATTCGCTGCGGAGGTCGAATAGGTAACGTTCCGGAAGCTCAGGCGCCTGCCATTCCTTCGGCGTAAGATCCCGAACGATTTTGCTCAAAAAGTCCTCCTTACACGCACGCGAGCGAGAGGCAAAAATGGCTGTAGAACACGGTGTCTAGGGTGATACTACACCTATGTCAACGCCGCCGTCTCCCGTGACCAAACCTGCGGCCGATCCCGGCAAAGTCGTTACGCCTGAAGCGCGGCGCGAAGCGGAAAAACTCGTCCAGCGGCTGTTTTCGAATCTCGCCGTGACGGCCGATCGTCCGTTGGTTGTGCACAGCGCATTCGTTGGACTCGCCCGCGCCGGCTTTGACGCACACGGGGTGGTCGATGCCATGGCCGCGTTCCTTGCCCCGACCACCCTGCTAATGCCATCAATGTCGTGGCGCTCGGTTAATCCCGCCAATCCAGTTTTCGACGAGCTCGCAACGCCGGGTATCACCGGCATCTTGAGCGAGATCTTCCGCCAGCGCCATGCAACCCGCCGTAGCCTCCACCCGACCCATTCGGTGGCGGCCAAGGGCGCCCTCGCCGACCGGCTGCTCGAAGCCCACCATCTCGAGGATACGCCGTGTCATGCCCGTAGCCCGTGGGGGCTACTCGACGATTTCGGCGCCGATGTGCTGCTCATCGGCATCGGCATGGAGCGCTGCACGCTCATCCATCACGTCGAGGAGCTGGTCGCGCCGGAGCTTTATTTGCAGCCGCCGGAGCGACGCGAGCGCTACATATGCCGCGACCGCTTCGGCAAAGAGATTTCGATGTATACGCGGCGTCATCTCAGGCTGCGCCGTAACTTCCACATCTTCGAAGACGCCTTGGCGGCGCAGGGCGGCGTGCGCTACGCCCGTGAAGGTGCGGTCCTGGCACGCGCCTTCCGTGCCGACGAAATGGTGCCACTGGCCTTGGCGATGCTGCGTCGGGAACCTGATCTCATCCTGACGCGGCCAACCGATCTTTCAGCCTGAACCGGCAGCGGATCAATTTGATCTGAAGTGCTTCTCGACCTTGACGATCGCCTTGACCGCATCGATCGCTTCTTCCGTGCCGTAATTCTCGTTGACGTATAAAGCGAAGGTGCGGTCGCGAATGGCGCGCGCCACCGGCGTGTCGAAGTCGTCAGCGAGGTAGGACCGGATCCATGGCCAGTCGCGGACCACATACATGTAATGGGGGGTTAGTCCGATGCCTTCTGCGGAGACAGCCTCGGCAAAAGCAACCTTGCTGCAGGATATCCGCGTTGTGTCGACGATCACCGGCACAATGAACGGTGAATCTGAACTCGAATGGGAATAGGGCGCGCAGATATCCGCTGCCTCGCTGAGCCGGCCATAGAATTCCGTCACGAAGGCCCGACGGCGGCGGATGGTTTCGGGCAGGCGCACAAGCGATGCGTAACCGATGGCACAGGAAATCTCATCGGTGTGGAGGTTAAGCGCCGGGAACAGGAAAGTCGCCGGATTGCGGTCATCGAAATCCTTAGCCCAGCGCGGCTTGCCGCGATCGGCATACGCCAGCGCTTTGCGATAAAGATCAAGATCGCGCGAATAGACCAGACCGCCAGAGGCTCCGGTTATGTGAGCTTTGCGATACATGGTCGAGAATGCGGCGATGTCGCCGAAACTGCCGATCGGCTTGCCATTGCAGTGGGCGCCATGTGATTGGCTGCAATCTTCGATGAGGCGGATGCCGTGTCGGTGTGCCTCGGCCACGATCGCCTCGATCGGCGCCGCTTGACCGATGGAATGGACGATGATCGCGGCCTTGACCTTCGGGCCGATGCGCTTCGCGACCTCGGAGACGCCGGCATTGTAATTGTCGGGCATGCTGTCGACGAGGCGCGGTGTCAGGCGGTTGAGTATGATAGCGGAAAGCGTGCCTGGATCGGTGATCGGCGATACCAAAACCTCGCTGCCGGCCGGTAGCTCGAGTGCGGCGACTGCGACATAGAGTGCGGCCGTCCCTGTCGCGACGGCATCGGCATACCCGCCGCCCATCGTCTTGGCAAAAGCATCTGTGTAGAGCTTCTCGAAATGTCCCTGATAACCCGGGTCGACGCCGCGCTCGCGGTAGTAGCGCAGCGTTTCCGCGATCATCCGCTCTTCATCGGGTCCGAGCGCGAAGCGCGGCGGCATTGGCTTGGTTCTGACCGGTTGCCCACCATTGATCGCCAGCGTGGCGCCATTTGCGCGCTTGTGGTCCGCCGGTTTCATGACGTGCATAGCTGCGACAATATGCGATCGGCCGTCAGGCCGTGCGCCGCCAGCAATTGGTCGTAACTGCCATAGCAGTGGATGAATTCGTCCTTGAGAGTGAAGGCATCGACGCGGCATGGGGCTTTCTCATCCCACGCCAGCTGCTTGACACGACTGGCGAGGCCACCATTCGGCAGCATCTCTTCAATCACTGCGATCCGTTTATGACGAACGAACGCATCGCGCGTCCCTGCAACGTCAAACGGCTTCAAGGTATGCGCCGAGACCACGGAAACGCTTTGACCCTGCTGTTCGAGCGCGTCGGCGACTGCAACCGCGATCTTGGTCACCGCGCCGTAGCTCACAAGGCAAATATCGGTACCGCGCCGCAGGTATCGCAGCTTGCCAAAACGCCACGGCTCGATCGCCTTTACCGTCAGATTCGGTTCCCCTGCGCGTGCCAGGCGCAAATAGAGCGGTCCTGAATTCTCGCGGCAACACCACAGCGTCGCCTCGCGCGCCTCGGCGGGATCGCATGGCGCCAGCACCTGCATGTTCGGGAGGGTCGATGCGAGCGAAACATCCTCCATCGCGTGATGCGTGGCACCGAGGGTCGAGTAATTGACGCCGCCGCCAATGCCGACCACCGTCACCGGCAGGTTTTGGTAACAGAGATCGTCGCGCACGAATTCATACGGCCGAAACAGCGCGAACGTCGCGATGGTATACGCAAAGGGCCGCAATCCACGCAGCGCCATGCCAGCAACCATGCCGATCATGATTTGCTCGGCGACGCCAGTGTTGATGAACCGGTCGGGAAACTTTTCGCGAAATTTCGACATCGATCCGGCCGGCGAAATGTCGGCGACGACGGCACACAGCCGTTTGTCCGCCTGTGCCGTTTCGAAGAACGTATTGGCGAAAGTATTTCTCACGCCGACGCCTCGATCTCGGTGACCGCCTTGACATATTCCTCTTTGTTCGGCGAGCGGTAATGCCAGATCGGATCGTCCTGCATGAACGAGACGCCTTGGCCCTTAATCGTGCGGCAGACGATGAAGATCGGACGATCACCCTCACAGCGTCGCACAGCGGCGACAATACTGTCCGATTCGTGGCCGTCGACGTCGGCGGCAGACCAGCCAAACGACGCCACTTTATCGGTCACGGGATCGAAATAGGGGTGGCTCTCTGATGTCCGGCCGAGGCCTTGATAGTTATTGAAATCAAGGAATACGGTCAGATTCTTGAGACCGAGATTGGGCGCCATCATCAGCGCCTCCCAGATCGAGCCCTCCTGCATTTCGCCGTCGCCAATCACGACGAAGACGCGCCGATCGGCGCCGAGAATGCGGTCAGCCGCCGCCATGCCGACCGCAATGCCGAGCCCGTGGCCGAGCGAGCCGGTAGTCGCCTCGATGCCAGGCACGCCATAATCCGGGTGGCCGCCAAGCCGGCCGTCGGGCGTGCAATAGTCGTCCAGATCGCGTTTCGAGAGAATTCCCAACTCCTCGAGGATCACAGCTTGCGCCATATAACCGTGGCCTTTAGACATGATGAAGGTATCGCGGTATTTCCCCAGCTCGTCGCGGCGCATGAGCAGATGATAGATCGCGTCAACGATTTCGAGGCAGGAAAAAGCCGGCGCGATATGCAGCGCGCTCACCTTTTGCGAGATATCGAGAATGCGCTTGCGATAGCTCCGGCATCGTTCCCTGGGACCCGGGAAATTCTGGCGCAGCGGCAACGTCACGATCTTGCTTTCCTTATTGAATCCGGAGGCTAGAGAATAATGGCTTCGCGATTGACCGCATAGCAAATTGGGCAGGACTAGCCGAGCATCACATGGTTGCCGCACCGTCCGCTCGGAACGCGTTCGGCGCACTCCTGTTCTAAACCGGCCCGTTCAGCTTACGATCCGTTCAGCTGACGATAGGCAGAAATGGCCTCGTCAACTGTACCCAGAACCCTCACGTGACCTTTTTCCAAAAGAAGGCCGCGATTGCACCATTCCTTCACGAGATCGAGCGAATGGGAAGCAAGCACGAGAATGGTCGAGCCGTGGACAAACCGTGCCAATCGGCGATGTGCCTTGTCGAGAAATCTGGCATCACCGGCCGACAGCCATTCATCCATGATCAGGATTTCGGGCAGGACCGTGGTTGATATAGCAAACGAAAGCCGCACCATCATGCCGGCGGAATAGGTTCTGACGGGCATATCGAGATAAGGGCCCAGCTCAGTAAATTCCGCGATATCATCAATATGTTCGCGCATCGTCGCCGGATGGATGCCCATGAACATGCCGCGCAGAATGATGTTCTCGCGTCCCGTGGCTTCCATATTGAGTCCGACCGAGACATCGAGCAACGCAGAAACGCGGCCCAAGGCAAAAATCTGCCCCCCGGTCGGCTCGTAAATGCCGGCGAGGACTTTAAGCAACGTCGATTTGCCCGCCCCGTTCGCGCCGATGATTCCGAGGCGGTCGCCGTGCTTGATCTCCAGAGCGATGTGGCTGAGCGCGTGCACATTGATACGATCATGAGTATCGCGACCGAGATTGCCCTGCGTCGACGTCGCAATGAGCGCCTTTTTCAGGGAGCGGCTGCCACCTTGATAAATCGGAAATTCGACGGAGACGTCGCGCAAACTGAGGCGAGCCACGTCCGCTATATCCAATAAGCTATGCGCGTACGAAACCGCGCATAGAAAAGGAAGGTAAAGCCCACACCAAAAATGGTAACCAGAAGCATGACAATCCACGAGTAGGGTGCCGCAGGTTGCCCCATCAATGGCGCACGCATGATATCAACAGCGGCAAAGAGCGGATTGAGCTCCGCGAGCGTCTTCCACGGTCCGAGCATGTTCGCCGACCAAAAAATCGGGGTGACGAAAAACAAGACCTGGACGAAGCTCGCTATGATCGGCGGCACGTCGCGGAAACGCGTGCTGATCATGCCCAGGAGAATGCTAATCCAAACTCCGTTGATCCATAGCAGCGCAACCGCCGGGATTATCTCGAGAACGCTCCAGCCGATGGGAACACTGAACAACAGGATACCAACCGGAATAATGACGAAGTTGTGCCCCATTACTAACAGATTGCGAAAAACCGTCCGGTAAGCATGGACGGAGAACGGTAGCGGCATCTGCTGGATGACACCGCTGACCACAAGGAAAGTGTTGCAGCCGTCATTGATACTGGTGTTTACGAATTGCCACATCACCAATCCGGCCATCAGGTAAGGCAAATAGGAGGCGACGTTCTGGTGGAAAAGCCGCGGGAAGATGATGCCCATAGCACTCACCATGACGATGGTGCTGATGGTGATCCAGAACGGGCCGAGTACCGAGCCACGGTAGCGCAGCTTGATGTCCTGCACGGCAAGCGCCGTCCACATCCAGCTCATGCGGAATCCTTCGACGAGATCACGCCAAGCCATAGCCAAGCGCGACGACGGCGGCGGCCATTCGTCCATCTGGTCAGTCTGGCTAACAGGCATCAGCGCAATTTGCTTCAGGGAATTCGCTTGGGGCGTGGGTAGCCGAAATATTGCATGCACCGTTATATCTGTCCAGAATCCAGAGCTTAAAAAATGCCGAAGACCCGATGACCGCGGAAGACGAGACTGAGATCCGTCGACATTTCCCGTTCGGGGAAAACTGGCGGTCGTTCCTGACGACAATGAACGCCGATCGGATTGCTGAAGCCGAACATGGTCTGAAGCGACTGTTCCCTAATGTCGAGCTCACTCATCGCAGGTTTCTCGATATCGGCTGTGGGTCGGGTCTTTCGATGCTGGCGGCCCATCGACTCGGCGCCACGGTTCATGGCATCGATCTCGATCCGGACTCCGTTGCCGCGACAAAGACTCTCCTCGACAAATATGCCTCCGCAAATGATTGGTCCGTAGCCGAGAAGAGTGTCTTCGAATTGAGTCCCGAACGCGATGGGCGTTACGACATCGTCTATAGCTGGGGCGTGTTGCACCACACGGGATCGATGTGGATGGCGCTGGAGCGCGCCATCGCAATAGTCGCACCACATGGGCGGCTGGCGGTTGCGCTTTATCGCCGCACGCCGCTGTGCAGGCTGTGGCGTCTGGAAAAACGATTCTACGCTCGGGCGCCGGCATCCGTGCAGGCTACCGTCCGTACCTTATACAAGGGATGCTATCTCGCCGCGCTAATTGCCACCGGCTGCAGTCCTCGTCGATACCTGGCAAATTACAAGTCGGCGCGCGGCATGGACTGGTCACATGATGTACATGATTGGCTCGGTGGCTATCCTTATGAATCGACCGAACCTACGGCGGTTGTTGCGTTTCTCGAGAGGCATGGCCTCTCGATCGAGCGCATGTTTGCGCACTCGGCGATAGCAAACGGCCTTTTCGGTACACATTGTGATGAATACGTCGCTACTCGCGATTAGCGATCGATGCGCCTCGATTTAAGGCCCTGGCGGTCGAAGGCTATCCTCGGTCGAACGGCGCGCAGCATCGGCGGGCCGTGACATAATTCATGAGAATTGGCTGCCTGTCCTTTCCGTGAGACAACAGGTCAAAGGGCCCGAACCGGCGATGTTCTCGATTGACCAGTTGAACGTCATTCGCACGGCCGAGATTGCAGAAATCACGCCGCATTTGCCACCGCGCGCGAGCGTTCTCGAGATTGGCGCTGGCACCGGTTTGCAGGCACTCGAATTGCAGCGCCGTGGTTTCGCCGTGGCCGCGATCGAGCTTGCCGATTCTGCATATGCCAGCGCACGCATCTTTCCGGTGATCGACTATGATGGTGTCCATATCCCGTTCCCGGGGCAGAACTTTGACGTCGTGTTCTCGTCGAATGCACTCGAACATGTGCGCGACCTGGTAGGGCTTCACGCGGAGATCCGACGCGTACTGAAACCTGCAGGCATCGCGGTCCACGTTCTACCAACGCATATGTGGCGTTTTTGGTCGACCCTGTCCTCGTTCGTGAACGCACTGGTCTATCTCGGCTTGGCATTGCGTCGAACCCTGCCGCAATCCAATGATCAGCGCGCCCTTGGTCGTGCCTGGTTTGAGGCGGCGCGTGCGTGCGGAGCAGCGCTACTGCAGCCGCGCCATGGCGAACGCGCCTTCGGTCTCGCCGAGCTATGGTTGTTTCATCCGCGCTGGTGGCGCAATAATTTCCGGCGCAATGGGTTCGAGCTGCTTTACGATAAGCCGATGGGTCTGTTCTATACTGGTTCGCTGGTATTCGGCCCGCGTTTGCCGTTGGCGCAGCGCGCGAAGTTGGCGAAAATATTGGGTAGTGCTTGCCATCTCTATGTCATCCGCCCGCTGCGCGGCCCGTAATCTTGGCGCCCACAGCCGCGTTATGTTTCCGTCGCGTTTCACGGCGCGCTTTCTGCTATCGCTAGCATTTGCAGCATCTGCACGCCCCGAGATTTCGTTGTTCCGTCGCCCGTTACGGTTACCCAGGTACTGGCATACATGAAGCCCACCGTCGTCCACGTCATCACGCAACTCGGCTCCGGCGGCGCAGAACGCATGCTGTTGCGGCTCGTGAGGGCGTCGACGCGATACCAGCACGTCGTGGTTTCGCTGACCGGCGAAAGAGCGTTGGCAATGGAGTTGCGCATGGCTGGCGCCGATGTCATTACGATGCGTATGCGCCGATATGTTCCGTCGCTCAGGGCGATATTCAGGCTCGCCCGACTCATTCGTCGCGACCGACCCCTTATCTTGCAGACTTGGCTTTATCACGCCGACTTGGTCGGGCTCTTGGCGGCGCGGCTGGCGAATTTCCGTCCCATCATCTGGAACCTGCGCTGTTCCAACATGGACCTGTCCCAATACCGGTGGTCGACGCGGATGGTCGCGAAGCTGCTTATCTGGCTTTCGTCATGGCCTGACATGGTCATGGTGAATTCCGAGGCGGGGCGCCAATGGCACACGAACCTCGGCTACCGACCCAAGCGTTGGGAACTCGTTCCGAATGGAATCGATACAACGGTTTTCCGTCCCGACGCTGACGCACGAGCGCGATGGCGGCAGCACCTCAAGGTCCAGGACAGCGACGTTTTAGTTGGCATGGTGGCTCGTCGTGATCCGATGAAGGATCATACGAACATATTACGAGCGGCCGCAGAGGCCGCGCGCCTCCGACCAGGGATTGTTTTCGTGTTTGCCGGACGCGGGGTTTCGCGATCCGACCCCGAATTGGCACAACTTGCCGATGACGTCAGCGTACCGGTCCACCTCATCGGAGAATGCGACGATCCGGCCGGATTGAATGCGGCGCTCGATGTCGCCGTGCTCTCGTCGGCATTTGGCGAGGGATTCCCCAACGTCGTAGCAGAAGCGATGGCGGCTGGTGTGCCGTGCGTTACAACCGATGTCGGCGATGCTGCCGCAATCGTGGACGGAACGGGTCTTGTGGTGCCGCCGAATGATCCGGTCGCGCTGGCGGCCGCGATATCGACTTTGGCATCCGATGCCGCCTTGCGGGCCCGAATGAGCATCGCAGCGCGCCGCCGGATCGAACAACATTATGGGCTTGCCGCCGCGGCCGATCGCTACGAAGCGTTATGGCACCACCTTGCCGCACGCAGCCAGGTGGATATAGATCGGAGCACACGAGAAATCCGAGCGGCGGTACAGCAATCTGCGCATGATGGCGAACCCTCATATCAGACAGTTGCAAAAAAGCGCGGGCTTCTTCTTAAAATCTTGCGCCTCGGTTTGCCGGTCGCAATTACAGCCGTCGCATTGGCCGTCGCGCTCAGTCGGTTCGATCGACACCGCCTGTGGACCACGGTGGCCGCCCTGCGGCCATGGACTCTGGCACTCGTGCTGCCGGCGCTGTTCGCAGGAAACCTGCTCGCCTGCGTTCGACTAAAGGTTATCGCTGGCGACTTGCATCACCCCATCAGCTTCCGCGACGCATTCGCTGCCACGGTCTTGGGACAACTCGCCGGCAGCTTCTTCTTCCAGATCGTCGGCCAGACGATGGCTCGAAGCGCCGTCCTGTCGAAAATCGGCATCTCGATGCCGGCGACCATCGTGATCACGGGGTATGAACGAGTCGTGGCGGCCGTAGTATCGCTGCTGCTCGCCCTGGCTGGCGCATTTTATCTCTTCGGTCACATCACACTCGACCTCGCGGGCGGTGGCGAGGAGCTTTTCAAAATCATCGCTGGCATCACAGCTGTCGCCTTCGGCGGAGCGATGTTCGCGTGGGGAAATCTTGCAAGGCGCGCATTGAGGCACGCGGCGCTAGCTCACGCGGCCGTCATATATTGTCGTGCCTCAGTCATCAGCGTGTTAATTCAGCTGACGACGATGGCCGCCTACCTGGCGGTCGCGATTAACCTCACCCATTCGATTTCGTTGGTCAATCTCGTGGCAGCGACCACCCTCGTGATGTTCGCCGCTAGCGTCCTGATCAGCCTCGCCGGGTGGGGCGTTCGCGAGGTTAGTGCCGTCTACGCGCTTGGCGCGATCGGCGTTCCCTATGACGCCTCGCTCGTGGTCGCGCTCCTGATCGGCTTTTCCTCGATTGCCATCCTGGCAATAATGGCGCTTGTCAGTTCGTCGTTTGTGCCGGCCGCGCCATCCAGCGCGAAAGGTGCGGACAGACCTGGCGCCGACGCCTTTTACAGCAACTTTCTGAATTGGGCTATTCCGCTTTTCGTCGCCTCAGCCGTCTTTTTCCAGATTTACGTCCCGGTTGGCATCGGCAAGCTCAATGTCAATCTGGCCGACTCTGTCGTCTTATTCGGCGGAGCGCTGTTTGTCCGTCACCTCCTGTCACGCGGCATAAAGGCATCGTCGGCTCGTGTTCCTGGGCTCGGGACCATGGTCGCGCTCATGACGTTGGTGGTCGCGTTGGCCTTTATGCATGGATGGATCGTTGACGGTTGGACCACCTGGGCATCCACGAATCGGCTCTTCGGCTGGTTCGTGTTGCTTGCCTATGCCGGAACGGGAGCGCTTCTTGCGCTGCAGAAGGATGCCGATGGCTTCCATGTGCTGTTGTGGACGTTCATCGCTGCTGGTCTCGCCGTTGCCGCACTCGAGTTGATACTCCTTCTCGCCGTTGCCGTTGGCGTGCCGGTTCCGCAATCACTGTTGGGATTGCGCATCGAAGGCTTTGCCCAGAATCCGAATGCCTTCGGCTTCCAGCTTTTGCTTGTCATCACCGTCATATTTGCCCTTCGGGTCATTGGTTGGCGCCATTATGTGATGCTGGCTCTCGCTTTCATGGCGCTCTATTTCACTGCCTCGCGCGCCGCAGAGGGTACAGGCGCCATCATCTGTTCCGCCGCGGTTGCGCTTCGCTATGCGAGCATGCGATCGCTGGTGATGCCGCTGGCGTGGGCCGCGGCAGGTGTGCTCGGCATCTTTTTGATAGGACACATTACGTGGCCGATCAATGGCAGTGCCTCGATCAATGGCAACTCACCCAGCCTCGTCATGAGCTATTTCGACACCAACATTCTTCAAATCACCAATGTCAATCCGGCATATAAGTCGAACGCCGATCGGTGGCTAAGCGACATCTCTGGAGTTCAAATGTTCCTAGCACACCCGGTTTTCGGCGCTGGCCTCGGCGCATTCGTCACTTCATTTGAGCACGCGCACAATAAGTTTCTGATCATTCACTCGACCCCAATCTGGCTGCTGGCGGAAACCGGATTAGTCGGATTTGCCGTATTTGCAGCCCCCTATGTCTATGTTCTCTATCGTGAGATCCGTGCATCGATGGAAATGCCCCCAGACTCTGCTCGCATTCTTCTTGTGCTGATTCTGCTGGCGTTCGGCGTGATGTCTCAAGCTCACGACTTGATGTACCAACGCCCCTTCTGGTTCCTCCTGGGTGCTGCGCTCTTTAGCACGGCACCCCGGTCACAGCCGCAAGCGAACGAAATCCATGTTGCCAACGCAGCACGAGGAACGGTGACGACACCCTGAGTGCACAGAATGCATGGTCACCGTATGTGGTCCTTTCGGACATTTCCCACGCGAATCAGTATCGATCTGATAGCGACCGGTTGACGTCTCCACACCTTCCGCGGCACGTTTGCCGTCGCTTGGAGGATGCCATTGGAAACCTGCCGCCCGCCCGATCCGGTTCCGAAGAAGCCGAAATTCGCGCTGCCCGAGGGCGCATGCGATGCCCATTGCCACGTCTTCGGCCCGGCCTGGACATTTCCCTATGCCGCCGATCGCGCCTACACGCCGCCGGATGCGCCGAAGGAGACGCTGGCGGCGATGCATCGCTTCCTCGGCATTTCGCGGGCGGTCATCGTGCAGGCGAGCTGCCACGGTGCCGACAACCGCGCGACGCTCGACGCGATCGCCGCGAGCGAGGGGCACTACAGGGGCATCGCTATCGTCGATGAAAGTTACGGCGACCGCGAATACCGCGCGCTCGCCGACGGCGGCATCCGCGGCGTGCGCTTCAATTTCGTGCAGCATCTCGGCGGGCGGCCGGATTCCGATTTTTTCCAGCGCACGGTCGCCCGGCTCAAAGACCTGGGCTGGCACCTGGTACTGCATCTCGACGCCAAGGATATCGCCGAGCTCTCGCCGATGATCCGTGCCCTGCCGGTGCCGTTCATCATCGACCATATGGGCCGGGTCAAGGCGGGCGACGGCCTCGCGCAGCCATCATTCAAGGCCCTGCTCGAGCTGATGAAGCTGGAGACGGCGTGGGTCAAGGTCTGCGGATCGGAGCGGGTCTCGACCGCCGGCCCCCCTTTCACCGACGCGGTGCCGTTCGCGCGCGCGCTCGTCGAGGCTGCACCCGACCGCGTGCTCTGGGGCACCGACTGGCCGCACCCGAATATCGCCAAGCACATGCCGAACGACGGCGATCTCGTCGACCTGGTGCCGCTGATCGCGCCGAACGAAGGCCACCACCGCAAGCTTCTGGTCGAGAATCCCGCACGGCTTTACGGTTTCACCGCCGGAGGTGACGCATGACGGCAAACACCAGCAAGATCGCGCTCATCGGTTTCGGCGAGGTCGGCTCGCTCTTCGCGCGCGAGCTGATGGCGACCGGCCGCCACAGCGTCGCCACCTACGATATTCTATTCGACGCGCCGCAGGGCGCAGCAATGAAGGAAAGAGCGCGCGGCCTCAAGGTCGAGCCCTGCCCGACGGCGGGGGCAGCGGCCAAGGACGCGCTCGTTGTCATCTCTGCGGTCACCGCCAGCGCAGCGGCCGACGTCGCGCGCGATGCCGGCGGCTACCTGAAGCCCGGCCAATTCTTCGTCGATATCAATTCGGTCTCGCCTGAAACCAAGCGCGGCGACGAGATTCTGGTCGCGAAGTCCGGCGCCGATTACGTCGAAGCGGCGGTGATGGCGCCGGTCGCGCCCTACGGCATCAAAGTGCCCATGCTGCTGGGCGGCAGGCGCGCTGTGGCGCTCGCCGACATGCTCAATCCGTCGGGCTTCCGCATGACGCCCGTGTCCGAGACCGTCGGCCAAGCGAGCGCGGTCAAAATGTGCCGCAGCGTCTTCATCAAGGGGCTCGAGGCGCTTGCGGTCGAGGGTCTCCTCGCGGCACGCCACTACGGCGTCGAGGACAAGGTGATCGCTTCGCTCGACGAGACCTTTCCGAACGTCGATTGGGAGAAGCAAGCCGGCTATTTCGTCGCGCGCGTGATCGAACACGGCCGCCGGCGCGCCGCCGAGATGCGCGAGTCGGCGGAAACCGTACGAGCAGTAGGCCTCGAGCCGCTGATGACGCTCGCGACGGCGCGCCGACAGGACTGGCTCGCCGACCGCGCCGTCGAGCAGTCGTCGCTCAAAAGCGTGCCGCAGACGGAATGGCGCGCCAGCCTCGACGCGGTGCTAAAGCGGTTGAAGCCGGCCCACAAAAGAGCGGCTGAATAAGGCACCGCCGTGTTCGACTTCGGTAAGCGGAATGCCAACTTGTCACTGCCTCAATGGGGTTCCGGCACATCGTGGTGTCACTCACCACCGAAGGTGAGTTAGGCGCCACGCTGCGCTCAATGGGTGTCGAGGTCGTTGCGTTGCGCATGAGCCGAAACTGTCCCTCCCCGCGCGCAATCGTTCGACTGACAAGGATCGTCCAGCGCGAACAACCGGTCGTCGTACGGACCTCGCTTTATCATGCCAATCTGATTGGCCTCATCGCCGTGCGTATGGCAAATGCCCATGCGGTTGCATGGAACTTGCGTTGTTCAAATATGGATCTGTCCCAATATCGGTGGACGACCCGAGCGGTCGTAAAGCTGCTGATTTGGCGGTCGTCTAGACCCGATCTCGTGATAACGAATTCCGAGGCCGGGCGGCGGTGGCACAGCACTCTCGGCTATCGACCCAAGCGCTGGAAGACCATACCCAATGGAATCGACACCGCGAAGTTTCGTCCGGATCCCGATGCGCGAGCGCGCTGGCGACGGCGCCTTGGCGTAAATGAGGACGAAATCCTGATTGGAATGGTGGCTCGCCGCGATCCGACCAAGAACCACGAAGGCATGTTGCGAGCGGCGACCGAATTAGTACGCCGCCGATCGAGGCTGGTTTTCATCTTCGCCGGACGCGACGTGTCGCGAGCAGACCCGACACTCGCTCGGCTTGCCGACCAGGTGCGTGCGCCGGTACATCTCATCGACGAGTGCGACGACGTGCCGGGATTGAACTCCGCCCTAGATGTCGCCGTGCTCGCGTCGACAAGCGAAGGATTTCCGAACGTGGTAGCCGAAGCGATGGCGGTCGGCGTGCCCTGCGTCGTAACCGATGCTGGCGACTCAGCGGCGATCGTGGATGGGAGCGGGCTAATCGTGCCGATCCCCGAGCGTTGGCGGAAGCAATATCGACGCTGGCGGAAGACGGTTCACTACGGGCGCGAATGGGCGAAGCGGCACGCCATCGGATCGAACAGCATTACGGCCTCGCCGGCGCGGTTGCCCGGTACGAAGTTGCATGGGCTGCGTTTGCCGGCATGGCTTCCCAGGACCTGCGGACCGCATCAACGACGATGGTCGATGTCAGCACGCGCTCGACACCGCAAAACTAATACTAACTCAGCCCGTTGACGTCTCCACGCCTTCCGCGGCACGTTTGCCGCCGCCCTGGAGGACGCCGTTGGAAACCTGCCGACCACCCGATCCTGATTTCGGCGGGGGTGGACTGCGCCGCTTGAATCGGTGACCAGTTCGACGCCATTGCCGTTGCGAAGCGGCACGGTCTCCCGCCAGCCGACGCCACCAGCAGCGGCTAAGCGGCCTTAACAACAACCGACATATGACCCGTTTTGCGACTGGGCGCAGGCGTGACAGTAACTTTCACGTCCTGGCCGAGAACAGTCAGAAATTCCATCAACCGCCCGACGGAAACCGACACCGGACGGAGACGCATAAGGGCTGACACTTGCGCCTGGGTAGTGCCAAGTAGCTCGCTCGCTTTGGCCTGCGTAAGCCCGCGCGCCTTGATGAGCCGGTAAATCTGGACGGTCAATTTGGCCTTGAGAAGCTCTTGCTCGGAATTTAGCAAGCCAAGGTCTGCGAAGACGTTGCCGCTGCTAACTTCGTGGTCTTTCTTCATGGCTAGATTTCCTTGGTGCGCTCGGCATACAAGCGTTCGGCTGTTTTCAGTCGTTTTCGGATAAGCTCGATCTCTTGCTTCGGCGTTTCGACGCCGCGTTTCGATTTCTTCTGAAATACGTGCAACACGTAAACCACCGTCGCAAAACGTACCGTATAAACCGCGCGATAGGTGCTGCGGTCGTGATCCTCAATTAGCTCCAGAACGCTCGCACCACCGAACCCTCTGAGCGGTTTGGCGTCCGGCGGGGTTTCTCCGCATTGGACCGCAAACAACGCAACGCCGAACGCGCGGCGGACAGCGGGGGGACACCCCTGTAGCTGCTTTCTACTTGACCCGACAAAAACAAGCTCTTTGGCGTTTACGCCATCGGCCATCTGTTTATACAGATATTTATATAGTGTCAAGGGGTGAATCTATACGCTCGGAGCGGCAAACGACGCGCTTTTAAGATCGGGGCGTCAAGATTGATTTCATGCGTCGAAGGATCATCCTTACGCTCGCTAAGCCGAATGGCGAAGATGACGGCCGTAAATTACGCTCTTACGGAGCCAGCCGGCGTCGATGAAGGGTTTTGGATTGACGCCTTCGGGCGCGACCCAGGTGGATCTGGCCTTGTCCCAGAGCGCGCCGAGCGCTTTGGCGCGATCGTTCTGGTCGCGCGGGACCGCGATGGGCGCGCCGCGTGCGGCGCGGCGGGCGTAACTATCGAGCGCGCTGTGCGGCAGCGTTGTCCAAAGTTGTCCGCAAGACAAGCTAACACTAACGAACTCGGCCCGTTACGTCCCCACACCTTCCGCGGCACGTTTGCCGCCGGCCCTGGAGGACGCCCTTGGAAACCTGCCGACCGCCCGATCCGACTCCGAGAAAGCCCAAATTCGCGCCGCCCGCGGGCGCCTGCGATGCGCATTGCCGCGTCTTCGGTCCGGCCTGGATATTTCCCTATGCCGCCGATCGCGCCTACACGCCGCCCGATGCACCGAAGGAGACGCTCAAGGCGATGCACAAGTTTCTCGGCATCTCGCGCGCCGTGATCGTGCAGGCGAGTTGTCGCGGCGCTGACAACCGCGCGACGCTCGATGCCATCGCGGCGAGTGACGGGTGCTATCGCGGTATCGCCATCGTCGACGAGAGCTACGGCAACCGCGAGTACCGCGCGCTACACGACGGCAGCATCCGCGGCGTGCGCTTCAACTTCGTGCAGCATCTCGGCGGCCGGCCGGATTCCGATTTCTTCCAGCGCACGGTCACGCGGCTCAAGGACATGGACTGGCACTTGGTGCTGCATCTCGATGCCAAGGACATCGCCGAGCTGTCGCCGACGATCCGCGCCCTGCCCGTGCCGTTCGTCATCGACCATATGGGCCGGGTCAAAGCCGGCGATGGCCTCGGTCAGCCGGGCGTTCAAGGCTCTGTTCGAGCTGATGAAGCTCGAGACCGCTTGGATCGGCGCGGAGCAGATTGTGGTGCTGCTGCGTCAGATTGAAGTGGCGATGGGCCATCTGCACGGGCAGGCTGGGTTTCGAACCGCGAGGAAGGCCCCCTATCGGCTAGCTGCGCTGAAGTCACTGCTCTGGTCTGCCCGTTCGAGAATCTTTTGAGTTGGCTGACCAGTCTCATCAAGCTTCCAATGTCGCGACGGACATTCGTACGGGGAGTTCAGAATTGGGTGATCAAAGAATGGATTAGTCACCGCGCCCTTCCGGTAATCGCAGGCGGATGCCGCGATCTTCGGCTTCGTTGCTATCCATGAAAGCGTGCGCTGACTTGAGGTCGGACTCGGCGCGAGTGAAGCTCGTCCAGTCTATCGACATGGAAAAGCGTTGCGCGAAGTCTAGCACGCGGATCAACGCCTCAGCGTTGGTTCGATTTGAGATGGCCTTCAATGCACTCACATAGTTGTTGCGATAGATGGTGGGAATGATGATGCGCTGTTCACGGGCTGTGACCAGCTCGGCATTCATCATGATGCGCGCGACGCGGCCATTGCCGTCGGCAAACGGATGAACCTCGGCGACGAGGAACATCATAAAAATCGCGCGCTGTAATGGCGTCGCGAGCGAGCGATAGATTTTGAATCCCTGATCGAGCGTCCCGCGCACGAGGTCGGGTGCGACGAACGTCGTGCTTCCGGCGCGATTGGATTCAGCCTTGTATTGGCCCGGCGCTTTATCCGGCCGCGCGCTCATGATCTCGGCATGGCGATGCTTAAGGAGCCTTTCGAATTCGGCGAAGCTTTCCGGTATCCGCGCCATTTCGGTCGGGTCAGAGACGATCCGGTAAGTGCCGAGAATGTCGTGCGCATCCTGCGGGCGTGCATTCGGGATTCGGTTTTCGAATACGATGGCGGTCGCTTCCTCGACGGCAAATTCTGTACCCTCGATGAAGTTCGAAAAATACGCTTCGAAGAAGGGGAGCGTGGTCCCGTCATTCCGTGCTGCAGGTCGTGTCTGCGGCGGCGTGCGGTGCAGCTCGGCCCGGAGCGCCTCGAACATTTCCGTACGGGAGGGATCGAACGGCATCCCCCTTCGCCGTGCCTTGGCCGCTGGAGTCTGCAGGTTGTCGGTCTGCGTATTCAGAAGCGCGCCTATGATTTTGTTGAGCGCGGCGAACTCTTTTTGTCGACCGATTGCTGGAGCAAGCCGCCTCGCTTCGTCGTGTAGCCGATTCAATTCGCCCTCTCCCGACCGGCGCAGGAGCTTTTCGAGGTGAGCCTCGATTTCTTTTTTCGAAAGCGTGCGCGAGATTGCGCCGTGACTACGGCTGGGGACAAAGTTGTCTAGCAATGTGCGGGCAGGTGATGACAGGCGCAGCACGCCCATGAATGGCAGATCTGACGGCTGGGCGGGCGCACCGCGCCGCGGTCGCAGACGGAATCCCGGTACGGCCACATCGCTCTGGGCTTTTTGCGAGACAAGAAAAATGGAGCCGTCTTTGGATGGCGCTCCTTCCAAAGCGGTACGATCGGCGATAAGAGCATCCGGGAAGTAACCCGCGGCAATCGGCCAGAGGTTGTGGCGCACGATAGCCTCGGGAGTGCCCGTCAGGTCGCGGGTATAGAGCCGGGAGGCGAGCTTCCGCAGCTTGCCCGCGCGCACGGCTTTGGAGGCCAGCTTCGTGGTCTCCTTGGTCGAGACGAAGGTATCGGGAATTTCGTCGAGAGATTTTCTAGCCACTAAGACACCCGCCTGCCGGCAAAAGTAGACTTTTCTGGCTTTAAGGCCTAGCAGAAGGCGACTTTTTTGGCGATAAGAATATGAGATAGCCGCAATAGGCCGTCTACGGCATGTCCGGCTTCTATGCCATTGGGCCGGCTAAGGCCGATTAAAGCAAAGCTGGGCGCCCGGGCCCCATTGCGGAGAATAGACCCTCTAACCAAGTGTGGCTCACTAACCAAGTGTGGCTCAGCAAGACCAATTGCCTCCCGCAGCGTTGCCGCTGGAAGCGTGCGCCGCGCCGCATTTCGGACAGGACCGGGGATGGCAGGCGCGGCACCAGCGGGCGGCGCAGGCGGCACACGGCTTCTGGCCGGCGGGCTCGGTGAGATGCAGGCTCGCATCGCAGACAACGCGCGTACGGCCAAGGCCGAGGCCCCATTCGCAGAGCGGCGGCTCGGCTGAGCGCAGGGCGGGATACCAGTCGAGAACGATCGTCCTCTCGCTCTTGCGCCGGCGGATGAGCACCTCGATCCGCTGAACTGGCATCAAGAGTTCCAGCGCCTGTACACCCGCGACCGTGACACTCAGCGCATAATTGTGGCGGAGATCTTCGAGCTTCGCCCGGTATTCGCCTTCGATCGCGGCGACACGCGCCCGTTCCCGCTGTCGGTCGGCCTCGGCCTTTTCGCCCTGCACGCCGTCGAGGGCCGCCAAGCGTTTCAGGGCAAGGGCTCGGAGATCGTCATGATAGGCGTGCACGCGGTCCCCATCACGCTCAAGGCGACGGTGCATTGCCCCGAGGAAGGGCGCCAATTCCTGGCGCACGAGGTGGTCCACCATCGGCTGAACCCGCCGCACGAGCGCGGCGGTGGTCCAGCGGGGTGCAGCTTTTTCCAACAGAGCCGGCTCCGGCACTTGCCAGTCATCGTTTTCGGCGAGAAGCGTCCGTAAACGGACAACGAGATCGCCGAGCATCGCGCCGGTGCCGAGGTTGAGCCCGAGCCAGACCAGGCCCTCGCGCTTTTCGTCGGAAATGGCGGTGTAGTGGAACGCAAGAATGAGGCAGCGTGTCCAAGCGGGTATCATCTTCTGGAAGCGCCACGTGGCGTTCGGAAGATCGAGGGCATGTTCGAGAATACGTTCAGGCGCCCTCGGCGCCGGCCACGGTTCGGACAGCACGAGCTGACGCTCGGCCCACCGCCCGCGTTCACCAACGAGGGTGCCGAATTTCTCCAGCCAGTCGCCTTCAAGACCAACCCGAATAGAATTTGCGCGCGGCTCGGGGCCAAACTCCAGCCAGATGAGCTCAGGCCATCTCATGACCTCGCGCAGCGCCGGAGGGGACAGGACGACAAGACCGTCCGTCCCTTCGGATTCGACGACCGCGCCCTCGTGCTCCAGAAGCGTGGCGACGAATTCGCGCAACGTATCCATCAAGCCTCAGCTCGTTTCGAATTCCGTGCCAAATAGCGTTTCGTCGAGCACTTTGGTGTCTTCGTGCTGTTGGCGAGCCTCTTCGAGACGCCGGCCGATGGCATCGAATGCGTTGAGGCGGCCTGCTTCGGTCGTCTCGAGCCAGGCGTCGAGAACGAGCTCGGCGAAATCTCGCTCTTCTTCCATGCCGCCCAATATGGCGCCGACCTCGCCCACCACTAGCTCGAACATCGCGATTTTCTCGTCGAGCAGCCGCAGCACTGCCTCCTCGACCGTGCCGCGCGTCACGAGATTGAAGACGAAGACGTCACGCTGCTGCCCGATGCGGTCGATTCGGCCGATCCGCTGTTCGATCGCCATCGGGTTCCACGGCACGTCGAAATTGATGAGCGTGTTGCAGAACTGGATGTTGCGACCTTCGCCGCCTGACTCAGTCGAGAGCAGTACCGGTGCGCGGTCGCGGAAGGTCGCAATGGCGGTATCCTTGTCGGGCCCGCTCAGGCTGCCGTCGAAGCGCACGAAGCCCATTCCTTGCGCCGTCAGGAGTGCGGCAAGATGGTCGAGAGTGCGGCGATAGCGGACAAAGACCAGCTTCTTCTCGTCAGCATTGCGGCGCAAAAGATCGAGGAGCGCTGCTTCCTTGGCGCCGGCCCGAAGTGTCGCCCATCGACCGGCCAATGCTAGCCAGCCTTCGGGATCGGTTTGCCCTGCGGCAAAGCGCTCCAAGGCGGCGGCGGCAGCGGCCGGGGAGGAACCCGCCGCGCCCAGCAGATGGTGCAGTGCCAAGCGTTGACGGTCGATGCCGCCCGCCGCGCTAAGATCGCGAGCCCGGGAGGCAAGCTCCCGATAGGCTTCGGCCTCGGCCGGCGGCGGATCGACGCGCAGCGTTGCCGCTTGACGGCGCGGCAGGCGTAGCGCGACGCGGGCCCGCGTGTTGCGGATCATGGCGCTGCGCATGAGGTCGCGGAGCCGCCCGGGATCGGCCGGCTGGCGTGGCTTTCCCGACACCATATGAGCCGCGCGAAATTCTTTTAAAGTTTTGAATATGCCCGGCTTGAGCAGCGTAAGAACGTTGTAGAGCTCCTCCATGTCGTTCTGGACCGGCGTCGCCGAGAGCAGCAGCAGGAAGCGCTTGTTGAGGCCGTCCACGAGCTTATAGCCCTGGCTCGAACGATCCCGGAGATGATGCGCTTCGTCGACGATGACGATGTCAAAGCTGCGCTCGCTGAGGCGCCGGGCGTGCTCGGAGCGTCGCGCCAGGGCGACCGAGGCGATGATCCGGGGCTGCGCCCAGAACCGCTCGGGATTTTCGCGGAGCAGCGAATCATGGGTCGATGCGCAAGCGATCCCGAACTTGGTCGTGAGCTCCTCACGCCACTGCCCGACAAGCGAGGCCGGAACCAGTACCAATGCGCTCTCCACCATTCCACGCAGCAGATACTCCTTCAACACCATGCCGGCTTCTATGGTCTTGCCGAGACCGACCTCGTCGGCCAGCAGTACCCGGCCGCGGAACTGCTTCAATACCTTGCGGACGGTCTCGATCTGATGCCAGAGGGTCTCGATTCCCACGAGATGCGGCAAGCACAGAAGCTCATCGAAGCCTTGCGCAAGGCTGAAATGGGCGAAGTTTTCGCGCAGACGAAACCAGTCGCCCGAATCGGGCACACCTTCGATAGCGCCCCAAAGTGGCTGCAGATCGAACTCTGTGGTGATCGGAATGTCGATATGCGGCTGCGGCAGTCGTGGCGGGGCGGCAGGTGTGACGATTGCCGGTGCTGCGGCCGGCGCCGCCACCGGGGCCGGCGTCCTTTCGGACAGCACGCTTACTTGGTGCCGTGCCGCGGGCTTGGTCGTGGACTTGCCATCTCCACGGAACGTCTTTCGCTGCCTCGGCTTGCTTTGGCCGAGAATCGCGTCGAGTTGCGCCGCGAGCCAAGAGTAACGCTCAAGGCCGCCGGGAAAGGCCCGGATCGCATTGCCGCGGAAGGCCAGGTCATGGCGCTCGATAAGCACTCGGGCCGGCCCCAGCTTCTTCTGCTGGGCCAGAGCGAGCGCTCGCAGCAAACGGTCGGTTGCCGTGGGCTCGTAGCGCTTTGAGAGTCGCTTGAGGAAGACCAGTGCGCGCTCGGGCCGCGCATCGAGAAGGGCGGCCGTGGCGGCGAGGCAAAGAATGACGGCGTCGCCCGGACACGCACGCACCGCCGCCTCCGCAAGCGGCAGGAAGTCGGAATGCCGTCTCCGATCGGCAAAGAGTTCGTCCAACGCTTCCACCCAGTCGTCAGGATCGGCACCTGAAAGGTCAGGGAGTCGGTCCTCGACGGGGAATAATGGCATTACGATCCACTTCTCGGTGGCAGCCGGTGCAAGCGCCGTTCCGCCACGAAAAGTTACTTGGCGCCGTGGGCCTGATCAAGGCTCAACCTTGAGGCGATTCCGGATTCGAATGATGTGATTCCTCTGGAACCTTCCGACTCATGGTTCCATGGAAATCTGATCAACCAAGCTGCAGTTGCGGGTGTTGCTCAACCATCTGGTGGCGATCGAGGACACGCCCGAGCCGCCATGAATGTCGGCCTTTATATCCGCTCGAGCGAACGCCCTCACGTCGATGAGCGTGCTCGCGGGTCGCGTCCGGCAGACCATAGAATTAGTCTCGACCGTAATGCGCGGCCGATTGACGCCGCGCCTCTTCCGCGGCAGGTTTCCCGCCCGCTGGAGGACGTCCTTGGAAACCTGCCGCCCGCCCGATCCGGTTCCGAAGAAGCCGAAATTCGCGCTGCCCGAGGGCGCATGCGATGCCCATTGCCACGTCTTCGGCCCGGCCTGGACATTTCCCTATGCCGCCGATCGCGCCTACACGCCGCCGGATGCGCCGAAGGAGACGCTGGCGGCGATGCATCGCTTCCTCGGCATTTCGCGGGCGGTCATCGTGCAGGCGAGCTGCCACGGTGCCGACAACCGCGCGACGCTCGACGCGATCGCCGCGAGCGAGGGGCACTACAGGGGCATCGCTATCGTCGATGAAAGTTACGGCGACCGCGAATACCGCGCGCTCGCCGACGGCGGCATCCGCGGCGTGCGCTTCAATTTCGTGCAGCATCTCGGCGGGCGGCCGGATTCCGATTTTTTCCAGCGCACGGTCGCCCGGCTCAAAGACCTGGGCTGGCACCTGGTACTGCATCTCGACGCCAAGGATATCGCCGAGCTCTCGCCGATGATCCGTGCCCTGCCGGTGCCGTTCATCATCGACCATATGGGCCGGGTCAAGGCGGGCGACGGCCTCGCGCAGCCATCATTCAAGGCCCTGCTCGAGCTGATGAAGCTGGAGACGGCGTGGGTCAAGGTCTGCGGATCGGAGCGGGTCTCGACCGCCGGCCCCCCTTTCACCGACGCGGTGCCGTTCGCGCGCGCGCTCGTCGAGGCTGCACCCGACCGCGTGCTCTGGGGCACCGACTGGCCGCACCCGAATATCGCCAAGCACATGCCGAACGACGGCGATCTCGTCGACCTGGTGCCGCTGATCGCGCCGAACGAAGGCCACCACCGCAAGCTTCTGGTCGAGAATCCCGCACGGCTTTACGGTTTCACCGCCGGAGGTGACGCATGACGGCAAACACCAGCAAGATCGCGCTCATCGGTTTCGGCGAGGTCGGCTCGCTCTTCGCGCGCGAGCTGATGGCGACCGGCCGCCACAGCGTCGCCACCTACGATATTCTATTCGACGCGCCGCAGGGCGCAGCAATGAAGGAAAGAGCGCGCGGCCTCAAGGTCGAGCCCTGCCCGACGGCGGGGGCAGCGGCCAAGGACGCGCTCGTTGTCATCTCTGCGGTCACCGCCAGCGCAGCGGCCGACGTCGCGCGCGATGCCGGCGGCTACCTGAAGCCCGGCCAATTCTTCGTCGATATCAATTCGGTCTCGCCTGAAACCAAGCGCGGCGACGAGATTCTGGTCGCGAAGTCCGGCGCCGATTACGTCGAAGCGGCGGTGATGGCGCCGGTCGCGCCCTACGGCATCAAAGTGCCCATGCTGCTGGGCGGCAGGCGCGCTGTGGCGCTCGCCGACATGCTCAATCCGTCGGGCTTCCGCATGACGCCCGTGTCCGAGACCGTCGGCCAAGCGAGCGCGGTCAAAATGTGCCGCAGCGTCTTCATCAAGGGGCTCGAGGCGCTTGCGGTCGAGGGTCTCCTCGCGGCACGCCACTACGGCGTCGAGGACAAGGTGATCGCTTCGCTCGACGAGACCTTTCCGAACGTCGATTGGGAGAAGCAAGCCGGCTATTTCGTCGCGCGCGTGATCGAACACGGCCGCCGGCGCGCCGCCGAGATGCGCGAGTCGGCGGAAACCGTACGAGCAGTAGGCCTCGAGCCGCTGATGACGCTCGCGACGGCGCGCCGACAGGACTGGCTCGCCGACCGCGCCGTCGAGCAGTCGTCGCTCAAAAGCGTGCCGCAGACGGAATGGCGCGCCAGCCTCGACGCGGTGCTAAAGCGGTTGAAGCCGGCCCACAAAAGAGCGGCTGAATAGATCCGGGTTTGACGCGGTAGGCACCGCACCGCTGGCCGCAGTTATCCAGAGACAAAATAGTTCTAACAGAGACAACAAAGTTTCGCCAAAACAATTGAAAAAAGGACCTCGGCCCATGCTTATGTGCGCGACCTGAAAAACCCATGGCCCGCACTGCTCCCTTCTCACCGCTACATGGATCAGCACATGCGACACATGCCATGCTTGACATGTCTCGTGCCCCATAGCATCATTCCCAATGATCAAGAGCTGGGCCAACGCTGCGACCCGGCGCTTCGCCGAACAAGGCAGGGGCCATTTTTCTGGACTCGACCGCGTCAAAGCCAAAGCCAGACTGCAAGTGCTTGACGCGGCCCGGTCGATAAAAGAAATCCCACCGCTTGCCTCTGTCGGACTGCACCGGCTGAAGGGATCAAGAAAACATCAGTGGGCTATGACCATCAACGGTCCGTGGCGTCTGGTCTTCGAATTTCGCGCAGGCGACGCTTACAACGTCGAAATCGTTGACTACCATTGAGGAAACAAAATGGGCGAAACCAAGACGTTTCACGAGGTGCATCCGGGCATGATCCTCAAAGAGGAGCTAAGGGCCCGCGGCTTGAGCGCTGCCGCCTTTGCCCTACGCCTACGCGTACCACCACAACGTATTCAAGAAATCGTCGCGGGCAAGCGCGCCATCATGCCAGAGACGGCGTTACGCATCGGCACCGCACTTGGCACAGGCGCACGACTGTGGCTTGCGATGCAGCAGGCCTATGATTTACGCGAGGTCGAGATCAAGATCGGCGCAAAGGTCCGATCCGAGGTCCAGACCGCCGCGTAAAAATATCAGGTAATTAGCCCCACCAACATCAGAGCACTCGCAATTTCGAACTCCGCCGCACTGAGATATCCGAGCGTCGCTTGACGACGGCACGAATTGTAACGGCGCACGATAGGCGACGCAAAAACAGCGATCTAAATGAGATTAACGTCAGAACTTTTTTGTCTCCGGATAGCGTGGTCGAACAATCGAAGACGCGGCAACCGAGCCGCCGCTAACATAGCCAATAAGAGAGCCGAGACCTTCATAAAGGTCTGCCGGAGTTCGATGCCGAGCCGATCAATCGGCTCGAAATGCTGATTGGGCCGTAAAGGTCGCGACGTGAGCACAAGCAAATTCCGTCGCGTATTAGGACGGCAGGCTCAAAAATTGGGGCCGCACATTCCGTCAGAAAAGCGACCCATCCCCGCCCGTAATTGAATGGCCGCAGGGGAAGAAGTGTACTTCTTACGCAGCGTGAACCGATTTGATCCGCTTGATATCCTCGGGCCGGAGATTCCGTTTTGCAATTTTTAAGTCGTAATGGGCTTGGAGACTCATCCAGAACTCCGGACTGTTGCCAAAATACAAACTCAGCCGAAGCGCGGTATCGGCCGTGATGCGCCGCCGATTGTTAACAATCTCGGCAATGCGATTTGGAGAGATCCGGATCGCCTTCGCGAGCTGGCTTTGCGATAGACCATACGCGGCTAGGAACTCTTCCTTCAGCATTTCGCCGGGTGAGACCGGTGCGAATTCGTTTGCTGCCATTGTCGTCTCCGATAATCCGCCCTGCTTATACCGTATACCGGTGTACGATCACGCGACTCCCTTTGATCATTACAAAAAAGGCCGGACCGCCCCCTGAAATGCGTTTCAGCTCTATCGCGCGAAAATCTCTTTGAGCCTTGTCACCATCTGCCGGTGACGCGGCGCGTCGGCAACGCTGACGCCTTTGCCGACGCCGAGATAGCGCTCGGCGACCTCGGGGTTGTGGAGCAAATCCTTGCCGGTGCCGGCGAGCGTCACGCGGCCGTTTTCGATGACGTAGCCGCGATCGGCGATGGCAAGCGACAGCCGTGCGTTCTGCTCCGACAGCAGGATGGCGCGGCCTTCGGAGCGCAGACCGGCGACGAGACGGAAGATCTCGCTCACCAACACCGGCGCCAGACCGAGCGACGGCTCGTCGAGCACCAGGATGCGCGGCTCGGCCATCAGCCCGCGGGCGATCGCCAGCATCTGCTGCTGGCCGCCCGAAAGATTTCCCGCAGGCTCCTTAAGCCTTTGAAGCAGAATGGGAAACCGCTCGCAGACTTGGTCGATCCGCTGCCGCATGCGGGCCTCGTCGCTGTCCTTCCGGCGCGCATAGGCGCCGAGCCGCAGGTTTTCGAAGACGGTCAGGCCGCCGAAGATTTGGCGGCCCTCAGGTACCTGTGAGACGCCGGCGAGCACGCGGGCGCGCGAGTTCAGTCGGTCGATACGCTTGCCATCGAGCGCGATTTCGCCGGCGCGTAACGCCAGCAGACCCGAGATGGTTTTGACCAGCGTCGATTTGCCGGCGCCATTGGCGCCGACCAGCGCGACGATCTCGCCCGGCGCCACCGTCAGGTCGATGCCGTGGATCACGTTGGCCGCTTCGTAGCCGGTTGAGACGCGCTTCAGCTCGAGCATCACGCCTCCGCGCCGACATAGGCGGCGATGACGCGCTTGTCCTGCTGGATCTGCCGCGGCGAGCCGGCGGCGACGATCGATCCGGCATCGAGCACGACCACCTGGTCGGCGACCCCCATCACCAGCGACATGTTGTGTTCGACGACGATGACGGTGACGCCGCTGTCGCGCACGGCGCGCAGCAGCTCGGCCAGCTCCTCGGTTTCGGCGTCGTTCAAGCCGGCCGCCGGCTCGTCGAGCAGGAGCAGGCGCGGCTCGGCCATGAGCGCGCGAACGACCTCCAGCAACTTCTGCGCGCCCATCGGCAAATCCGTTGCCGCTGCGTCCCGGAACGGCGCCAGCCCAACGAGGTCGAGCAGCGCATCGGCCTTGGCGGCGAGCGTACGCTCCTCCCGCAATGCGCTCTTGAACCACAGCATCTGCTTCCAAGCCGGCGTGCGCAAATGCATGTGTGCGCCGGCCAGCGCGTTCTCGCGCGCGGTCATACCCGGAAAGATGCGCGCCGACTGGAAGGTGCGGATCAGACCCATGCCGGCGATTGCACCCGGCGAACGGCCGCGGATCGGCTGTCCATAGAACACGATGTCGCCATGGTCGGCGGTGTAGAGATTGGTCACCAGGTTGAACAGCGTGGTCTTGCCGGCACCATTGGGGCCGATAACCGCCGTGAGGCTACCGTTCGGCACCGTCAGCGAGACGTCCGATATGGCGCTGACGCCGCCGAAGCTTTTCGACAGCCCAGCGATTGCAAGCGCGGCGGCGTCGCTCATGGCGTCGCCTTCTCGGCTGCCGCCGCCGGCTGCGTGCGCGGGCGCACGAGACGCGCCACCTGGGCCGCGGCGAAGCCGAACATGCCTTCCGGCAGCCACATGAAGCACAGCACCAACAGCGCGCCCTCGGCGAAGGTCTTGTAGAGCGCAAACGGCTGGAACACCGTCGGCAACAGCGTCAGCAGCGCGACGCCCAGGATGGGACCGATGAGCGTACCCTCGCCGCCCGCCACCAGCATGGCGATCATCTCGAACGAGCGCGGCGTCCCGACCATCTCGGGCGAGAGGAAATGGAAATAGAAGGCATAGAGACTGCCGGAGAGCGAACCCAGCGCCGCACTGATCAGGAACGCGGCGAGCTTGTAGCGCACGACGTTGACCCCGAGCGCCGCCGCCGCGGTCTGGTCGGTGCGCACTGCCTTCAGCGCCCGCCCGAAACCCGAACGCATGCCGCCCTGCAACGCGAGCACCAGCACGACGATGATGCCGGCGACGAGGTAATACATTTGAACGGGCGTGGCGACGGCGATGCTGCCAACGCCGAAGGCCGGTATGCCCGCGAGACCCGACGGACCGCCGGTCGTATCCACCATGCCGACCGTCAGCGAGTCGACGAGCAGACCGAAAGCGAGCGTTGCCAGCGCGAGATAATGGCCGCGCAGCCGCAGCGTGACGAATGACAGGACCCAGGCCGAGGCGACCGAGAGAACGATGCCGGCCAAGGTTCCCCAGAGCGGCGAGATTCCATAGGTCACGGCAAGGATCGAAGCGGTGTAGCCGCCGATCGCCATGAAGCCCGCCTGACCGAGGCTGACCTGGCCGGCATAGCCCATCAGCACATCGAGGCCGAGCACCGCAATGTAGAGAATGCCCGTGATCACCAGCGAGCTCAGCACGCCGGCGCCGGGAAAGATGAGCGGCAGCGCCAGCACCAGCGCAACGGCGGCCACGGCGAAGACAACCCCGCTCTTGCCCTCGAGCCGCACGATGGCGCGCTCGATGCGCTGCTCATCGCGCACGTCCGTGCGCCGGGCTGGACCGGTGCCGAAAAGCCCATTGGGCCGCCACAGCAGCACCGCCAGCAGGACGAGAAGCGCCACGGCATTGGCGAAGAGCGAGGAGACGTATCCGGCTGCCAGTTGCTCGGTGACGCCCAGAAACAAGCCGCCGGCGACGGAGCCGAGGAACGATCCAAAGCCGCCGATGGCGACGGAGATGAATCCGAAATTGGTGAAAAAGCCGCCCGTGTCGAACTCGAGCGACGTGATCGGCGCGACGGCGATGCCGGCGACGGCGGCGATCAGCACGGCCATGCCGAAGCTCAGCAGCGTCATCCGCGGCACGTCGATGCCCATGAGCCGTGCCGCCGTGCGGTTCTCGGCGCAGGCGCGGAGCGCCGTGCCCAGCGTGGTGCGCT
>Ga0307374_10000374_pt1 | contig 85965 bp, 82 predicted proteins | sample OX3MG_FD_202532 | JGI IMG/M metagenome (GOLD analysis project Ga0307374, IMG submission 202532) | Soil microbial communities from Risofladan, Vaasa, Finland - OX-3 | ecosystem: Environmental > Terrestrial > Soil > Coastal area > Acid sulfate soil | place: Finland: Risofladan, Vaasa | collected... | reverse complement strand
TCGTCGTGAGCGCCGATCCGGACCCGCGACAAATCCGGCCGCGCGGTGGCCTCGCGCGCTTGAGCCACCGCGTTGTGGAACATTGTGGATGGTGCCGATGGACAGAGAGGTGTCGAACACGTCGCCGAGCAGATCCTGAATGCCACGGAACGAACTATGGCAGTGCAGGGCCAGGCCCAGAACGAGCTGCCTCAACCAGGGCCTTGTGACGGGCAGGTGGAAGATCACCTTATCGGCGGGCTCGTCGTGCGAGCTAGAAAACGCTTCGTCTAACGCTCGTTGGGCCGTGTCTGCTTGCCGGTAAACGAATTTGCGGCTGACCTGGAAATCTCCGGCCAAGGACGTGATGGGTTGGCTGCCCGCCAAAGCGTCAACCGCAATGCGCTGTCGCTGTTGGGAGGTCAGCGACTTGGCAGGGCAAAACGAGGACTGGGAAAGGAACGATGGCTGGGTAGAATGTTGCACGTCTGTTTCCTCCGTGAACACTGGGTGAATTCAGGACCAGTTTGGGGGAAACAGACACTTTTCGAGAATACCAACTCCAACGTAGGTTGTTACCCTGCTTTGAACCACGCCTATTCTCCACAAGTGTTGTAGATCGGCAGCACGCCACCTGATCTCCCACGTCAAGTGTTTTCAAAAGCGGTGGCTTTCAGGGCGGGCAGCCGCTTGTCCCGGCGCGCCGGGACTCGGTGCGTCCCTACGGGGCAAGTTTGCCAATCGACAGCGAGCATGATGACGTTCAAGCCCGAGCCGATGCCCAGCATCGCCACCCGGTCACTGGGCGAGAGGTGCCCTTGCTCGATGCCGATGGCCGCCGTGACGGGCACCGCCGCCGAGCCGGTGTTGCCCAGAAACTCGACGGTCGAAAAATCGGCCTGCGGACGCAGTCTCAACGTCTCCAACAACCGCCTGCGGTGCGCCACGCCGACCTGATGGGAGAATACTTTGTCGATATCGTCCACGTCGCAACCCAGCGCATCGGTGAATCGGGCGAAGGCCTCTTTGGCGGTGGCCACGCCGGCGTGCAGCAATCGCTCGGAGTCGGTCGTCATCCAGGGCTGCATACCGCCGGCCACCGATTCGTCGCCGCCGCTGTGGCAGAGCGCGTGGTGTTGCGTGTTTGCCCGCACCACCGACGCAGTCAGCCGGTTGTACGTGCGGCTGATCTGGCGATCGACCAAGAGCACCGCCGCGCTGGCCGAGCCGATGGTGAGCGAGGCCACGGCCAGCTTCATCTGCTCCCGTGTGAGCGACGTGTCGCGGTTCAGCCTGTCGATCGTGGTCTCCACCAACGGGCGACTGCTTTCGGTGCCGACGACCAGGCCGGCACGAATCTGGCCCAGCTCGATCATGTTGGCCACTTGAAGCATGCCGTTCAGCATGCCCAGGCAGGCGTTCGACGCATCATAAATCGTGCAATCGGGGCCGAGACCAAGGCCATCGTGGACGCGGCAGGCGGTCGCCGGCTCCAGGTGGTCGCGGCACACCGAGCCGTGAATCAGGCAGCCAATATCGGCCTTGTCGATGCCGCCGGCTGCGATGGCCCGTTCGGCCGATTGAATGCTGACATCGCTAGGCAACGTGCCGGGCGGCCAGAACCGCCGCTCGCGAATGCCGGTCATCAATTCCAGCCGGCCCTCGGGCAGCCGCAGCCGGCGATAGAGGGGCGCCAGCCGCTCTTCGATTTCGGCGGACGTAACGATCTCGTCGGGCAGCGTGTAGCCGAAAGCTTCGAGGCAAACTCGTTGGTAGCGCATGGAGTGCTCACAGATTGGAAGATGCCTTCAACATAAGACGGCAAACCGCGGTGGTAAAGCGGCGATTCAGGGTTCAGGGTTCAGGGTTCAGGATGAGAGATGAGGGATGAGGGATGAGAGATGAGTCAGGCATCTGAACCCTGAACCCTGAACCCTGAACCCTGAACCCTGAGTCCCGGACCCTCCCACTGCTATCACTCCACTGCTAGCACATTATCTTGGGGTCCCAGCGCGGCACACCCACAAAATAGCCGAATTGCTTGCGTTTTTGAGAGACGGGCTTATAAATCTCCCGTCGCTTGTCGCGTGGGCAAGCGGGTGGGCAGAGTGTTTTTGTCTCAGGGATTTCGAGGCTACAAGTTCAAACCCAGGTTGCTCCGGCGTAGTGCCCAAGATGGGGACGTGAGCGTGGCCGCTGGCCGCGTTCACGCCGTGGTGGTGTCAAGGATGACTCGCGAAGCTGAATTCTTCGTCGTCTCTCAATCTTCCGGCTGGCAATCCGTCGGCCGCGATGCCTCCTCCGCTCGACGGCGCTTCGATGAGCCTCGAAGTCGTTCCGTTCCGTTCCTCTATCAGGACAAGGATCTGTCCAAGGAGTGTGGAAGATGAAGCAGTCGAAACCGTTGATCGGATTGAACGCAGACTACCGCCCGGCCAAGAAGGATTCTCCGGCCTTCAGCTATCTCTGCGCGGGCTATTATGACTCGGTGGTGCGGGCGGGCGGTTTGCCGATCGTCATCCCGCCGCTGGTCGAAGATGCCGACGTCGACCGCGTTCTCGACATGCTCGACGCGGTGGTGTTGGTGGGCGGGGGCGATCTCGATCCGCGTCGCGACGGGTTCATGTTGCACCCTTCGGTGCGGATGCTCGACAACCGCCGCGAAACGTTCGACCGCCGGTTGATGAAGCACGTTTCCGACCGCCGCATGCCGGTGTTCGGCATCGGCGTGGGCATGCAGTTGCTCAACGTCCACGAGGGCGGAAATCTCTTCTTGCACATCCCCGAAGACCTGCCGAAAGCCCTGCCGCACCGCGACGCCCTGGATGCCGCCCACCGGCATGCGTTGGAAGTCGTGCCCGGCTCGCTGATGGAGCGGGTGTATGGCGAGGGTGAAATCCGCGTCAACAGCCTGCACCACATGGCGATTGACGAGGTGGCTCCGGGCTTCGCGGCAACGGCGCGATGTCCGGACGGCGTGGTGGAGGCGATCGAGAGCACGCAGAGCGAGTGGTTCGCGATCGGCACGCAATTCCATCCCGAAAGCGACTCCGCCAGCGCGCTCGACCTGCGGATCTTCGAGGAGTTCATCGACGGCATCCGTACACCCAGCGGCGCCATGCGATTGGTGGCTTAAGGCCACAAGGGTTTGCCGCCCCCAGACACAAAGACACGAAGGCCCAGGCCGCCTTCGTGCTCTTTGTGTCGTCGTGCTCCTCTTGCGCGCGTTGCCCAAGCAAACGGGTCCGGCAAAGTTTTACTTCCCCGCGCAGCGGGACGACTTGGAAACCGGCTTGCCTCGCGGATGTTTCCTGATAAGTTAAACTGCTTCTGCGCGTCGGCCTGCCAGAAAAGCGAAGCTCATGAATGGCCGATGGACGGTGGCTGTAGCTCAGTTGGTTAGAGCACCAGATTGTGGATCTGGGGGCCGTGGGTTCAAGTCCCATCAGCCACCCCTTGTAAACTCGTGCTGAGGCAAAAAAAGCGGCCGGGCGGCTTTCGCCGCCCAGCCGCGTTCCACGGGAAGCTACCTTGCCTTACGATTTCACTTCCACTCGCTGTGGTTTTTGCTCCTCCGTCTTGGGCACCGAGATCCTCAGCACGCCTTCCTTGTACTCGGCCGCGATCTTCTCCGCAGCCACTTTGCCGGGGATCGGAATCACTCGACGGAACTCACCGTAGGTGCGCTCGATGCGATGGAAGGTTTTCCCCTTCTCCTCTTTCTCTTCCTTCTTCTCGCCGCTGACCCACAGCTCACCGTTCTTCAACTCGACTTTGAACTCCTCGGGTTTCATGCCGGGCAGTTCAAGCGCGACTTCGTACCCCGTCTCGGTCTCGGCCAGATTGGCTGCCGGAACGAATCCGACCAGCCACCTGCCCTCCTCGGGGGCGAAGAACCTGTCCATCAGGTTCTCCATCTCCCTCTCGAACCGAACCAGAGGCCGAGGAAGCCGTTCGACACGTGGAACCAATGTTCCAAACATGACACACCTCCTCAAGAACTGAACCTTGTCAAAGCCTCACCGGCCGGGCCACCGCGGCCCAGCCTCCATTTTTAATACGCCGCCGGCCCGAACGCGGTTGTGGATTTTTTCCAAACTTCTTGCCGCCGCGGGCGTACAAAATAGGGAGCGGGGAGGAGGCAGGAAGGGGGCAGGAAGTGGCAAGCTGTCGAGCACAAAGGAGACTGATCTTCGCTGACGAACGATATCGGAAGGGAGCCTCGCGAGCGGGGATGTGAGCTTCGACTTTACGTGGCGCCTGCCGAGGGAGGCAGCCAGGCGGCGCATCCTGCCAGCGGGAAAAACGGCGACTTGCAACGCTTGCGAGGCTCGGGATTGAGGCCGCAGAAGGGCGGCTTTTCGTGGAGGATGGGCTTCCTTGCCCGTCGCATGGGTGGTGACGGCCTAGGAAGGCCATCCGCCTGGGAAGTTGAACGTGCGTTCGGGCGCGCGGACGTGCTAGACAGCCCGCCCTAAGATGGGCGCCTGTCAGCAAAGAGCGTAGAAACACGCTTTCTCACGCCGGCACGAAAGCTGCCTCCTAAGCTGGTGCCCGCGATCTTTGAGCAAGTTGCTCTTTACGGCGACGAGATCGCGACGGCTTTGGCGAAGGAGGCGACCATGGCCACAAATCTTAGTACGACGTCCGATTCCGATCTGCCGGCAGAACCACCGCCGTTGAGCGACGAAGCGTTGCTGTTGCGGTATCGCGACCAGCGCGACCAAGACGCGTTCGGTGAATTGGTAGGGCGTTACCAGGAGGAGTTGTTCCATTACTTGTGGCGATATTTGCACGATGCCAGCCTGGCCGAAGAAGTCTTTCAGATGGCCTGTTTGCGGCTGGCCCAGCACAGCGACCGCTTTTTGCCCGACCATCGGGTCAAGCCCTGGTTCTACACCATCGCCACCCACTTGGCGATCGACGCACTTCGTCATGCGGGCCGCCACGCCGCCACCAGTCTCGATGCCGAGCACGGTGACGATGCTACATTGAGTGAGCTTTTGGTCGGACACGGCGACGATCCCACGGCGCACCTGGAACAGCAAGAGCGGCAAGCGTGGCTGAGACAGGCGATCGCGGAATTGCCGCCGCACCTGCGCGACGGACTCAACCTCGTCTATTTCGAGGGTCTGAAATATGCCGACGCCGCGCGGCGACTCGGCATCCCGTTGGGTACGCTCAAGTCTCGGATGCACGAATCGCTGGTCAAGCTGAACGAGGCATGGCAACGGGATGCGAGGGTGTAGCCGGCGAGCGTGAGAAATCAGGCGGTTGTAAGCTGGCCGTTGTGCTCATGGGTACGTGCCAAGGCGTTGATGGCGTCCATCACGTCGATCGGCACGGCCAAGACCACGGTGTTCGACGACGTGGGTCCAAGTCCGTCGATCGTCTGCAGGGTGCGAAGCTGCATCGCGCCGGGGCTGGCAAACATCGTTTTGGCGGCCAGCGCCAGGTTCGCGGCCGCTTCGCGATCACCCTCGGCCTTCGTGATCGTGGCCCGCTTCTCGCGCTCGGCCGAGGCCTGCCGCGACATCATCTTCTTCAGCTCTTCGGGCATGTCGATGTCTTGAATGCGGATGCCCGTCACTTCCAGCCCCCAGCCTTCGATGTCTTTTTCGACGTTGGCCTCGATGGCCTTGCCGATGGCCTCCCGTTCCACGAGGAGTTGATCGAGCGTCATTTGCCCGATCACGTCGCGCAGCGAGGTTTGAGCATACTGCGAGATGGCATAACGGTAGTCCTGGACCTTGATGATGGCGTCGGCGACGTTATCGACCTTGAAAAAGAGCACTCCGTTGATCTGCACCGGCACGTTGTCCTTCGTGATCACCTGTTGCGTGGGGATGTCGTTGGCGCGAATACGGGTATCGACTTTGCGCACCTGATCGACCAGCGGAATGATGCAGAACAGGCCGGGACCACGCACCGCGTGATACTTTCCCAGGCGAAAGACGATGGCTTTTTCCCATTGCGCGGCGAGCTGAATGCTCGACGACGCGATCACGGCGAGAGGCAGCCAGAGCACGGCGAAGGCGATTGCCAACGACGTACTTTCGGCCGCGATCAGCAGGCCCATCAAAGTCCCGATGATTAGCAAACCGACGAACGCCAGACTGGAAATGTAGTTGATCACCGCGGACCTCGCTGTATAGGGAAAAGTGTAAGTTTTCACTCTCCTGCACGATCAATGCCAGTTTGGTCGATCGCGGCGAAAATCGGTGATTCGCCAGCAAACCTGCCCGCGCGGCGGTTGTTTTATCTAAACCGCATGCGTTTGCCGCCTTCCGGTCCGTGCCAACTCGCTCGCTGGGAGCGGAACCGCGCGCCTTTCGGCCACGCCGGAGGCTAGCCACCGCCCCAAGGGGGAAGCTTGATGGGTTCGATGAAAGCAGGCGCGCCGACGGACTTCATGTGCCGTCGATAAAGCTTGCCGCCGCCGGTGGCGAACAGCATATCGAACTGCTTGCCACCGAAGCAGACGCTGGTCGCGCCGCCGGCGGGCAACGGCAGAATTCCGCGCGAACGGCCGTTGCGATCGAAAATCTGTACGCCCATGTGCGTGGCGACATAGGGACGCCCGTCGCGGTCCATGCACATATTGCCGGCGCCGCTGTCGACGGCCCAGTCCGGCACGTGCATCCAGTAAAATCGCTGTTTCAATTCGACCGTGCCGTCTTGCTTCACGCGGTAACTGTAACCCCAATGAGTGCGGCTTTCCATCACGGCCAACCACAGGCCGTCCGGCGACAAAGCGATGCCCGTCGGATTCTTCAAGCCTTCATCCAGAAGCGTCTTCGTGCCGTCGGATTTGATCAGCCACACGTTGCCGGCCGCCCCATCCGTGGCGTAGAGGTCGCCCCGATGCGTGGCGGTGAGGCAAGTCGCCTCGATGTCGTCGACGCACACCGCTTGACCGTCGGCCTGGAAAGCGAAGGCTTTGTCCGCGGGAACGTTCGCGGCGTCAGCGATCTTGCCGTCAAGATCGAGCTTGCGGGTCCGCCCGGCCGCAATGTCGTGAAAGAACACCTGGCCCTGTGGATTGGCGGCGAGATGGCTGCAGGCGTCGCAGGCCTCGCTGACGACCTCCCAAGTCGAGTTGGGGTCGAGCGTCGCCTTGAGCACGACGTTCTGGGTCTTGGCCGTTTGCGGCGCCAAGGGTTTGTGCCAATCTTTCCAGAGAAAACGCATGGCGTCGGGAAAGATCGCCGTCGCGTGCTTGCCGCTGTGCGGGCCGGTTCCCCAAACATGCTGGTGCTCATAGCCGGAAAACTCCAAGGCCCGGTCGAGCGTCATGTTGCCCATCCACCAGTCGCCGACTTCGGGGCCGCCCATCCACTGGTCGTTTTCGCCGTCCTGCTGGAAGACGCGAATCGGCTTCGGCTCGGTTTTGCGCACGAGCACGGGATAGCGGTCGCCGCCGCGCATGCCCACGAACGTGCCGATGGCCGAAAACACGCGTCGAAACTGGTCCGGCCGCTCCCAGGCGAGCGTGAAGGCCGCGATGCCGCCGGTGCTGCCGCCGCCCGTGCAGCGGTCGTTGGGATCGGCCGACAGCCTGATCGGCAGCCCGTCCGGCGTCTGCCGTTTTTCGACTTCGGGAAAAACTTCATCGACGATCAAGCGGGCCAACGAGTCGTTCAGACCGTCGAACTCGAAGCTGCGATCGAAACGCGGATTCTCCTGCTTGTTCCGCGACGCAACCGTGCCCGACGAAACGCCGATGGCAATCGTCACGGGCATCTCGCCTTTGTGGATCAGATTGTCGAACACCACCGGAACGCCGAAGCCCAGCGCATCGAGCCCCACGTACACGCAGGCGGTCTTGTCGCCTTGGTACTGTGCGGGCACATAGACGGTGATATTGCGGCTGGTGCCGGGAAAAACCTTCGATTCTTCGAACCGGAACGAAAACGTCTTTCCCTTCGGCACGCCCTGTTGAGGCTTTGAATCGGCTCCCGGTTCGTAGTCGTCGATGCCCGTCTTCGCCGGCTGCGCGTGGACACGGGCGGCGGTGCAAACGACGAGACAGAGTAGCAGTGTCTGGAAGGCTCTCATTTCTGGCGGGACCCGATGTAGATTAATGTGGTTCCGTCGGTTGATCGAATCGGCTTCGTCCGGCCCGAGTGCGCGTGTGGCGCCGGTGCTGAAAAGCCATTCTACTTTGATCTGTTCCAGAACCAAAACCCGTGCGCCAGTGAAGACGTGCGGTTCAGGTCCATCCGCCATCTCACGGCTCCGCCGCCGGCGCCGAAAAAGCGCCGCATCGGCCCGGTTGTGCGAATCGAACTGCTGCGGATCTGCCCGCGCCACGCGGGACCATGCGGGCAAGACTGATTGACCCGGTACGCGATCCGTGGGAGACTAACGTTGGCATGAAATACGTCATCGAGATTCCCGGCGAGATCGAGCAGGCCCTGGAAAAGCGGGCGTCCGACACGGGCAGTGATGTGCCGCACCTGATCGAAATGGCTGTCGTCTCGTTCGTCCGCAACGAACTGCGCGCTTCGCCAGCCGGCCGCCGGCCTGATCCACCACTCGAAACGCTCGAATTCGTTCCGCCCTGTGACCTGCCTCGGACCGCCCCGCGCTTCGTTCCCATCCAGCAAACTTCGCACCGGACCCCCGACCCGACCGCGGACATGGCATGATCTACGAGGCTCGTCCACGCGAAGCGCCGCTTGGCCAAGGCGACATTCTCGAAGTGTGTCCGCTGGTGTATTGGACCGCCGAGAGGGATCAAGGCGGCGAACTGCAATTACGCAGCGCATCATCCAATGAACGCGTGATCGTGCTCACGCAGGCGTGTGACCTGGCGAACTCCAAAACCTCTAAGGTGCAGATCGCCGTCGTTCATGCCACCGTCAGGCTCGTGCGCGAAGGCATTCTCAAAGCGCAGACGATCCGCGATCAGGTGCGGCGGCACCTCGTATTTGGGTGGTACTTTCTGCCAGCCGCGGAGCGTAACCCAGAATCGATCGTCGACCTGCACGACATCCATACTGTTCCGCGCGAGCTTCTCGAAGAACAAATCCGACAGGGTCACCGAAACTCGGCGATTTCGACACCGTTCCGCGAACATCTCGCCCAGCATTTGGCGACGACGTACTCTCGCATTGCCCTGCCCGAACCCTACGAAACGCTACCGGAATAGATCGCAGCTGGCGGGACTCCTTCCAGGCGCGCCGAAAATCGCTCGTCACAAGCACCCGCGCAACAGCTTGCGGCCCTTGACGATCAAATAGGCTTCTTCCGGCCCGAGCGCGCGTGCCGCGCCGGTGCTGGAAAACCACTCGACCTTAAGGCCATCGTCCACCAGTATGCCCGGCTGACCTTGCCGCCGTGCCGTGGCCACGTAATGAATCTGGCCGAAGAAGGCGCCCGCCTTGACGAGCCGCGGATCGTCGTAGTCCATGCCGACAAGCTCGCCGCGGCGGCGCTGCCAGGCAGCCAAATCCGCGGCGGTCAAGGCGTCGGCCGCCTGTTCGCGAATCTCGTCGTGCTCGGTGATCCAGCCCGCATAGGCGGCGTAGATGTCTTGCGGCGGCAGGTCGCCCAGGTCGGCCCGAAAAGCGTGGACCACCGGACCCGCGATGCCGATGCCCTGCAGCGTCCGCTCCGCCAGGCGATACTCGTAGCGGAAGAGGTAGCAATCGACTTCGTGTTCATAGCCCGGCCAGTGTTGACGGCAGGCGTCGACCAGCTCCATGCGTTGCGGCGGAGCGCCGAAATAGGTGGGCAGTGCCAGCCTCACGGCCAGCTCGGCCTCGGCCCGTGCTTCGGGCGAGCGGTATTGCTGCGGCACCTGCTCGAGCTGCTCGATCTCTTCCAGCGTCGCCAGTGCCCGCAACCGCACCACCGGCTCGGCCGCCATATCGACCAGCACCTCGGTGCCGCGCTCGTCGCCCAGCCTGGCCAACGCCGACGCCGCCTCGGTCCGCACCCGCCGGTGCGAGAGCTCGAGCGTCTGGTGCAACTTGCCGGCCACACGCGGATCGCCGATCATCGCCAAGGCGTTCATAAGCGCCACGACCAGCCCCGTGCTGTCGCTGACGATCTGATTCAACTCGGCGGGCGAACGGGCAAACTCGTCGGGCCGCTCTTCCAGCCGCGCCAGCCGATTGACCATGCCGCCCAAAAGCCCGCTCAGACGCTCAACCCGGCCGGCCGCCGGGTGCCGGCTTACGCGGCCGCAGCGCGTCAGGTAATTGGCCAGATCGAGCACCACGGTGGCCAGCATCGGGCCGTGCATGGCGTCGAGCAGACGCGGAAAGAGCGCGTCGGCCGGATAGGTTTTGTGCTGGAACAACGGCACGAAGGCCAGCAAGACGTCGTTCGTCTCCGACGGCGGGTCGCTGACAACCAGCCCGGCGAACGTCGCCAGCGCGGGCCGCTGTCCGCTGCCGGCAAGCAGTCGCAAAAGCTGCGGCCTGGCGCGGCTGTCGGCGCCCAAATAGCGGTAAATCTCGGCGGCGCACTTCACGGCGACCGCGTCGAGCGACTCCGACAGCGCTTTGGCCGGCAAGCCACACCACAGCTTTTCGAGAACGGGCGACCAGAAGCGGTCGGCCGCGAGCGGTTCTGAGAGCGTGGTCGCCAGGTCATCTCGTCTGGTCAGATCGGCGAGCAAACCGAGCGTCGCCGGCAGATCGGCCGCACTGACGCGCGCAGCGGCCAGCGAGTCGCAGTAAGCCGACCATCGAGCATCGCTCTGGCTGGCGGCCGCGAACACGTCTGGCAGCAGCAAATCGGGCAGAGAATCAGACATAGGGTGCCGGTAACTCGGTTATACCGGGCGACCGGGCAAAGAGCGAGCGGCGGCGGCAGACCTCACGCCGCGGTACGGCGCGGAGTGCCGGCGTTCGCCTGTTGCCGGATTTTATCGTGCTCCAACAGCATGAATCGCACGGTCGCCGGACCCTCGCCAGGCTGCCCGACATAGACCAAGGTCGCGGCATGCATCAGCCGCGGAAAGTAGAACCAGGCCCTTTCCAGCGATTCGCCGGCCTGGTCGGCCGAAACGACGATCAAGTCGCACTCGCCGATGCTGTTGGCCGCGCGGGAGAGCGCAGCGAACGGATCGCCCGGAACGAGGCGGATGCGTACGCCCGTCGGCTGGAGCATGCAGTGGGCGTGTTTCAGCGAAAGCCGGGCGCTGTCGCTTCGCGGAGAGCTTTCAAACAGGTCGATGCCGGTATAGCAGAGATTCCCGACGCCGCGCGTGCGCCGGACCAGGTCGAGCATTCGCCGTGTACGCAGGCCATCATGCATGCCCAACTCCAAGATCCGTTTCACGGGAGCTTTGCGAATCGCCCGGTAGATGACCCTGTCGGCCGAGGGACGGGAAAAATAGGCGAGATGTAGGGCTCGGCAGGAATCGAGCAACTTTCCCATGGCGTGCTCTCAGGTAGGAATCGTCCCTCACGGGCTCTGTATGTAGGGAGCGCCCCTCACTTGTTATAAGTCGGCAAAGCGAGCCAGCGGATTTAACGACTTCTGAGCAGGCCGGGCTGAGCGTCCAGCTCCAGCGGTTCCAGCAGGCCCGCCTTGAGACGTTCGATGGCAATGGCCCCCATCACGGCGTTGTCGGTGCATAGCTCAGGCGGAGCCAAGTAGATTCGCAGGCCGTTTTCGGCGGCCGCTTGATCGAGTCGCTGACGCAGCAGGCGGTTTGCCGCCACGCCGCCGCCTACGCACAGCGTCGTCCAACCAGTGTGCCGCAGGGCGTCGAGCGATTTGCCGACCAGCACATCGACCACCGCCTCTTGAAAGCTGGCGGCCAGATCGGCGGCCGTTTGCTCGTCGGGCGGCGTCACTTCGGCCCCCTGATCGGCGATCTTATACCGCACCGCTGTCTTCAGCCCGCTGAAGCTGAAAGCCAGCCTCGCCGGCTCGTGCAAAAAGGTCCGCGGCAAAGTGTAGGCCCGCGGATTGCCGCGTTCGGCCGCCCGCTGAATGGCGGGTCCGCCGGGATAGCCCAGCCCCAGCATGGCGGCCACCTTGTCGAACGCTTCGCCGGCCGCGTCGTCGATCGTGCCGCCCAGCATTTCGAACTCCAGCGGGCCACCGCAACGGAACAGGTTCGTGTGCCCGCCGCTGACCACCAGCCCCACGCAAGGAAAAACGCCCTCGCCATAAGCCAGCCGGCAAGCATAGATGTGGGCCTGCACGTGGTTGACGGCGATCAACGGGATGTCGAGCGCGACGGCCAACGCTTTGGCAGCCGACACGCCCACCAATAGTGAGCCGGCCAGGCCGGGAGTGTTGGCGACGGCCACGGCGCCGATATCGGCCAGCGTGACCTGAGCGCGTTTGAGGGCTTCGTCGATCACGGGCAAAATCCGCTCGACATGTGCCCGCGACGCGATTTCGGGCACGACGCCGTGAAACCGCTCGTGCAGCGCGTCTTGCGATGCCACGGCCGAGCCGAGCACGTCAAGCCGATCGCTGACGACGGCGGCCGCTGTTTCATCACAGGTGGTTTCGATGGTCAGAACGAGCGTCATTCGCGGCGCAGATATCCGGCGCTCGATTCAAAGTACTTGCGGCGCCGGCGATGTCCGGCCTCAGCGGCTTCGGCCTGTTGCCGCTTGAGGTCGTCGTGGTTGGCCTGGCAATAACGGCAACCCGCTTCTTCCAGGTGAAACGCGATATAGGCCGTGTGGTCTTTGGCCAGCACTCCCAACAGAAAACTGCCCAGTTCGTTGCGCGTGGGGCACGTCAGCCGGTGGCGTCGCCAGATGTCGCCCAACGAATGCGTGCCGCCGTCGCGTCGGGCGTGGATCGCTGCCAACCGCCGCGCCAACTCGGTGTCTTGGCGCGCGGCCGCTTCGATGCGCGCCATCTGGTCGCTGGGCAAAGCCTCGTCGAGGTACGATTCCAGCTCGATGTCGGTAAATGAGGGCGTCATAATGCGAACTCGTTTGCTTCAGATGTGCCTCAATAAGGGTCTGTCCGGTTGTTCAACGATCTGCTTGCTGGGTTGTTTCAGCCAGCCCTAGATGTCATATTTTAACGTGACCATCACCCACGTCTTTATAGTTCGGATCATTGGCCGGCTCAAAGTTCGGCGGAAGCTGATCGTTGCGACGAACCATCTTGCCGATGTATGTGAAGAGGTTCCCGCTGAGTGTATAAACGCCTTGTTTCCAGTTGTCGGGCAGAACCGGCTCTTGCCCGGTTGCAGGCTCTACCACGGCCGCCGTCGAGTTCGGCAACTTTCGCAACTTGCAGGAAGTACCGGGAACGGTCACCCCATCGCCTTGAAACGCCGCTATCAGCGCTTGTTGCTGCTGAGTGCTCAGGCCCAGGTTCTCGAACCCGAGGTCAACATCGCCACGAAGAAACGCGAACTCTGGTGGCGTCTGCTTAAATTCCGCCCAATCGGCCATTTCCGTCAATCGAAAAGATTCGGCGAACCCACGCATTCCTAGCCCTCTTTCAATATGTATCCGTCTGGCTCTTCCTTGTACTGCGACAAATCCACGTCCACAGCGGCAACTTTCTTTCCAAGCCATTTGTCGGAACGGACGGTCTGCCGCCAACTTCCGGGCAGCGTAACTTCACCGCCCTTAGCCGGTTCGACGAACGTAAACATAGACATCACAGAATGGCGAAGTTTGTACAGTGTGCCGGGAACAGCCACTCCTTCACCAGCGAATGCTCTGTAGATTCTGTCTATTTCGCCTTGCGGCAGCCCCAGTTTATCGAATCCGAGATTGCACAGGTGTCCGCCAAGGAATCGCAGTTCCTTCGGTAGGTCGTCGGAGACCGGAGCGCTGGGCGGTTTCTTGGACGGATCTTTGATGCGCACAGCCGTTGTCGAAGATCCCCGCAGCAGTAATTGCCTGGTATTTTCCGGAAACTGCTGCAAGCTTGACAGGTAATTACGGTCCAAAAAATCAGTCATCTAGGTCATTCCTCGCTTCGTACAACTCAGGAAAGACATCCTCCGGCAGATCCTGCTGCCGTACGGCCGCCCGCAGCTTGGCCAGGAAGTCGAACTTGTAATTGGCCACCGTCTGCTCGGAGATTCCCAGCTTCGCCGCCGCGTCTTTGTTGGCGACGCCGCGCACGAAGAGCAGCTCGGTACACTCGATCTTCTCCCAATCGCCGCGCGTCCGCCAATGCGCCAGCAACTGAGTCATGGCCTGCACCAGCGCCGCTTCTTCCAAGTGCCGCCGTTCGCCGCTGCGCACCAGGCTGCTGGCGGCGCGCTGCGAGCCGGGCACGTCCCATTCTTGCTCGCCGCTGGGGCCGCCGCCGATCAGCGGCAAGGCGGGCCGCCGACCTTGCCGCCGCAAATGATCGGTCAGTTTGTGGGCCGCGATCGAAAACAGATAGCTCTCCAGCGGCCGGTGGGTATCGTAGTTCGGCAGACTCGTCAGAAAACCGATGAACGTCTCTTGCACCACGTCTTCGCTCGTGCTGCGGTCGCGGAGCCGCGTTTCGACGAACGCCAGCAGCCGGCCTTCGAAACGGCCGATCAACTCATCCCAGGCGTCGTTTTCGCCGGCGCGGATGCGGTCGATCAGAAGTGTGTCGGACTGGCTGACAGGGGGCATGGAGCGTCTCGTGCCAAAGGTTGGCAGCGGTCCGCCGGTAGGTCCGAGAAGCTCTTCGAAAACTCCCCGTAGGGCGGCCTTCCTAGGCCGTCGCTCGATCCAGACGGCCTGGGAAGGCCGCCCCACGGCGACTTTACGACCATCCCCCGCCACGGAGTACTCTCACGACCAACAGGCCGGCGACCGCTGCTAAGGCCAGTATCGCCGCTGTGGCGGTCAGCCGCAAGCGCCCGGTGTAGTAGCCGCGCGTCAGCGTGTCGAGCTTGAGATAAGCAAACAGGATCGTGAGCAGCCCCAGCAGCGCGCCGCCGCCCGCCGCGGTGTACGCCAACCGCTCCGACACCATGGCTTGCCGATAACTGCCCTCGATGCGTTGCTTGGCATCGCCGTCGAATTCGAGCAGCTCGTGCAGATAAATCATTTCGTCGATCGTCGTCTGCCGCCGCTCTTCCCATTCGCCGCGCACGATGTGCTCGTCGATGTACGAATCGGACAGCGCGACGTGGGCGGCCTTTTCTTCGCCGAGCAGACGCGCGGCGTACGCCCGCACGGCCTTGTGCAAGGCTTCGGGCAACTCATTCTCGCACTCGGTGCGCGAGAGGTAGGGACCGACCGTAATTCGCGTGCGATAAAGGTTGTCCACGCGGCCCGTTTCGGCGTCCATCCAGGCGGGCCGGGGCGAACCGGACGGCGCCGTGCTGGCACCAGCTAGAGGCGGCGTTGCGGGTTTTGCGATGTCCGTCTGGATCTCGACGGTGCCGCCTTGGGGCACGTTAAGCCGTTCCGGTCGTGATTCGATTTCAATCGGGATTCGCGGGGCCGGCGCGATCGGAAGCGGCCCGGTCCGCTCCTGAACTGATTGGACTTGTGGAGGCGGCGGAAGAACAGGCCCGGACCGACGGAACGCGTCTTGGTCGCGGACGACGAAAATCGTCAATAACAGAGCGACCATCAACAACAGAGCCGCAATGCCAAACGCCACCGGTGCGACGGGCCGAACCCGCCCGCGCGTGCGACAGGCACGTCCGCCAAAACCGCCCGCCACGAACAGCACAAAGAACACGACAATGAATGGGAACCAGGCAACCATCATAGGGTTCATAGCGTCGCCGCCCTCCGTTTACCCCGTTCCCAGCTCGCGGACACCTGTACGGCCACCGACATGCTGACCGCCACCATCGTGCCCCAAGGCTGCGGGAACGGCAAAAAGGAATAGAGCAGCCAGGCCCAGAAGATGGCCACCACCACCGGCCACAGCCGCAGCCGCGAGGGACGCAAGGGATCGGCCTGCTTCCACCAGCGGACCAGCAGCATCAGGAAAGCGAAGTAGGCCATGTGCCCCACCAGGCTCGGCGCGCCGTTGGAGTCGTAGAACCGGGCGCTGACGTATTCTTCGGTGAACGCCAGCACCGGCGCGGGGTCTCGCCAGTCGGCCGTCAGCGGCACCAACAAAAAGTCTTTTACTCCCCAGGCCGCCGCGCCCAGGCCGAGGCCCAGCAACATCAGGGTCAATCGCCGCAAAGTCGAGTCGCCTTCGTGGCCCTCCCAGAGTTTGCTGGGAATGAGCACCAGCCAGGAGCCAAGCGTGCTGACCACCAGCAGCCAGGCGAGTTGCCCCGGCTGAAGCGTCTTGGCATGCACGACGCTCAAGAAGACGCTCATGGCGGCCGCCACGGCCGTCGATGCCAAGAGCGAACCGGTCAGCTCTTCCACTCGCTGCCGAGCTGTCTTCGGCGGTGCGACGGACCTGTCAGCAGCCGCTCGGCGATAATTGCGAAATCCGGCATGGGCAGCCGCCTGTCTAGGGACGGCCGGCGCCGCAGGCGCGACAGGCGCCGCGGGTTGGGCCGGCGCGACCGGTCGCTGAGCAGCGACGGCCGCTGGCTCCGCCGACGGCGTGCGACAGGCCATGACCACGCTGCGAATGGCGTAATAGCAGGCATAGACCATCAGCAGCGACACGGCCGTCGGAATGATCACGATGCCGTGCATCACCAGGATATATGCCGACGCGAGGATGATGGCCACCTTGCCGGGCCCCTGAATGCGACCCGTGTTCCAGGCGGTGGAGAATCGGTCAAAAGCGCTTCGAAAGGCGCGGGCGATCGGCTCTTCGTCGGCGACCAGAACGGCGGAGACGATGTCGCTCTTATGGTGCGGGCGTCTCGCCTGCGGAGTGGCAGTGGTGACACCTGCTTCTGGCGCAGAAGAGGGCGGGTTGCCTCCCTCGTGCGCAGCGGCAGGCGGGACGCCTACGCCACAAGTTGCACCCGCGTCCGAGGCGGTCTTCTTGCCATTGCTCGCTACAAACGTTCCGAGCGGCCCGGCCGGCAACAGGGCCATCAGTTCGCCCACTGTCTTAATGCGCGTGTCGGGGCTCTTGGTGAGCGTTTTGGCGATGGCCGAACGATACGGTTCTTCCACCCCGTCCAGGTTCGGCTCGGCGGTAAGGTGCTTCATCAACACCTCACCCACGCTTTCGCCCTCGAACGGCACGTGCCCGGTGAGCATCTCGTAGAGGATGATGCCCAGGGCATAGATGTCGATCTCTTTGCCGTAACGGCCGTTGCCGATCTCCGGCGCCATGTAATGCACGGTGCCGACGCTCTCGGTTTGCCCGCTGCGGCGACTGGCCGAAATAAACTTCGAGAGGCCATAGTCGCCGATCTTGACGATGCCTTCATCGCTGAAAATGTTGCCCGGCTTGAGGTCGCGGTGGACGATGCCGTGATCGTGCAAGTAGGTCACACCGGCGGCAATGCCGTAAAACCAGGCCAACAGCTCTTGGCGAGGCAATCCGTCGGGATGCCGCTCCAAGACGGCTTCCAGCGAGTCGCCGGCGACGTATTCCATCACCACCCAGCTATCGCCGGTCTCGTCTTGCTTGACATCGAACAGCGACAGCAGGTTGGGGTGTTTGAGATTCAAGCACTGCGTGACGCCGCGCAGCTCGACATCGAGATTGCGGCGGATGAGCTTGAGGGCCAGCTCTTTGCCGGCGTCGCTCGTGGCGTAGTAAACTTCGCCGAAGCCGCCGCGGCCGATGCCGCGCTTGAGCGTGTAGCCGTCGAGTGGCCGCGAACCGCTGGCGTAAGTGAACTTCATCGCCGCGGGCCGCGGGGCGGCTTCTGGTTCGGCTTGGGTCGCGCGGAGGTTCATGGCATGATCTTCGTCTTCATCCAGGCTAACGGCTGCGAGTTGCATTTGTCCACACTCACCCTACCAAGCTTTCGATACTGAGCGAAAAATCTTCGCCCGACACCTGCGATTTCAAGGTCAGCGGGCTGCCATCGACCACTCCCTGGCCATCGACTTGAAATCGCCCACTGCGTCGGCACAGCAGATCATCACCTTGCCGATAAAGAATCAGCTCTCGCGACCAATCTCCGCAGACCACATGGCTTTGCGTGCCCGGCCCCAACACGCACGACTCGGCCAGCAGCAGCACGGCGTCGGCCGAGGGCTGCGTGCGATGCCGGCTGACGAACTCCAGCCGCGCCGTGGCACTTAACGGGTGCGGCTGACGAAATCGCAGCTTCACGTTGCCCATCTCGATGGTCATTCCATCGGCCAGTGCCGTCGCCCGGTCGATCGACCGGCCGTCCAACCGCACGGGCCGGCGTGGCTCGATCAGGTAAGCCTCGCCGTCGCGGCGAAGCTTCGCGTGCCGCCGCGAAAGATCGCCCAGCACGGGAATATCGACCTGGCTCTCCGGCACGGGCTGACCAATCGTCACCTCAGCTCGCCCGCAGACCAGATAGCCCCCCACACCGTCCACCCAAAGCAGAAAACGGTCCATCGGCCGCCACGCAACGGCCGGCGGCTTGGGCGGCGTCGGCGAGGGACCGGTATATGTGTTCGTCGATTCATCCATCAAGTGCATTCCGACCGCCGACCAGGCCCGACTGCGTGCCTGCCGGGCAATCAGGTGATCGGGGCACAGCTCGATCAGCCTCTCGGCGTGACGCAAGACCTCCGCCCAATGTTCGCCGGCCAGCGCGGCGTGCAGGCGATCCGCAAGCTCGCGGCTTTCCGCTCTCTTAAGACTACACGCTCGAGCGGCGTCGGCCAACGCAGCCACGTGCGGCAACAAAGCGGCTGCCCGTGAATACTCGCACTCAGCCCGCGTCAGTTCGCCGCGGCGAGCGAACCGCTGCGCCGCGGCAACGTGGCCCGCCGCCTCGCGTAACTTCACGATGGCCGTATCTTCAGCGCGAGTGCGATCAAGTTGACCGAGCCGGGCCAGTGCGGCAGCCGGTTCGCCGGCCGCCAGGCACTGCTCGGCTTCATAAACGCGGCGCTTGACGACCTCCGCCAGCAGTTTTTTGGCGGGACGGAAGTCGCGTAGACCGCTCTGGCAGAGCAGCCGCCCGGCTTCGTCCAGTCGTCCGCCCCGAAAGGCGTCGGTCGCTTCGCGGAGTTTGAGTCGCCACATGGGGAAGGTCTTGGAATTGAGGGACGGCGCAAAAAACATCGTAGGGTGGGACCAGCGAGCTTGCGAGCGCCGGCCCACCATGTTCAAGGCGATAGGTGTTAGGACATGATCCTCACACCGCGCCTAATGCCCAACGCCTGAAGCCTGACGCCTGACGCCTGATGACGCCTGACGATGGTGGGCCGGCGCTCGCAAGCTCGCTGGTCCCACCCTACTACCTGCTTCTATTGCCGTTCCGCCACCGCGCCGACCGTCTGCGGTCCGCCGAAGTATTCGGCGACCTCATCGACGATATTCTCCGGGGCCGGCTCGCTGACGGGAATCTCGTCGCGGAACTCGCCCTCGGCGTTGACGAGCTTCTCGGCCACTTCCAGCCGCGTGCGAAGATCGGTCACCAGTTCTTTGACGCGCGAAAGCTGCGTGTCGTCGAACTTGTAGTCGCTCGTCGTCTGGGCCGCTTCGACCATTTTCAGGCGTGCTTCGAGCTGTTCCACGTCGACCTCGAGCTGCCGCCTGGCGGAAAGCATCCCTTCCAGCTTTTGCCGGGCGGCATCCAGGCTTCGCCGCCGGGCCTGGTGCATCTCTTTCAAGCTGGCCAGCGTGGCGTCGTTCGACTTGTAACGCTCGAAGCGGTTGGCCAGATCGAGCTTCACCTGTTCGGCCGAATAATCGCGGCCGGCATAACGGTAGCTGACCTTGCTGGCCGACAGATCGTCTTTGAGCTTCATCAGCTCGCCGCGGTCCTTGGCGAGCCGCGTCTCGGCGCCGTCGATCTTCTTTTCGAGTTGATCGACTTCGACCTCCTCGGTGGCGATGACGTGCATGTTTTTGCGGATGTCGGGCACCAACTCTTTGACCATCCTTCGCGCCCGTTCGATCTCGAATTCGATCGGCACGTTGTTCTTGACCGAATCTTTGACCCAACACGCCGAGGTGCGGACGTAGCTCACGGCCTCGCGTCCGCCGAACAGCAACACGGCCAGCACGGTCGCACCGGCACCTCCCCAAACCAATCGTTTCAGCATGATAGAACCCTCCCAAAGCCCGGCGGCAGCGCGTCAGCCGGTTCAGCGGTAAAAAGCATCCGGCGCCATCCAACATGGTCGCCAACAAGTTCTCTTCGCCGCTTGGCCAAGAATCTTGGGACTCCGGCTCAATTTTTTTCGGCGCCCGGCCGGCTTCGTGAGAAGTCGGGGCGTCGTCAGCGCCAGAACTCTCACGAGTTCTGCTACGCACACGGAAACTTACCCCACCAATGGGCCAACTGTCGGATTCCGACAGTTGCCACGCGGGCGACGACCATTTTCTCGTGCTAAACTTGCCTGAAGGGTAGGCCGGGCAGGCATCCAGGGAGCAAGGCCCCATGAGCGACCAAGCCGAGGGCGAACCGCATCTCAAGCACGTCAGCGTTTTTACCGACGGCGCCGCGGTTCCCAACCCCGGCGCCGGCGGCTATGGAGTCGTGCTGCGCTACGGCGAGCACGCCAAAGAACTTTCGGGCGGATTTCGGCGGACCACCAACAACCGCATGGAACTCATGGCCGCCATCGTGGGTCTGGAGGCGTTGAAGGAAAAATGCCGCGTCATGCTGCATAGCGATTCGAAGTACCTCGTCGATGCCATCCGGTTCGGCGCCGCTTTCAAACGCCGCAACGCCGCTTGGGCGGCGAATGTATCGGGCAGCAGGCGGGTGAAGAACGCCGACCTGTGGGAGCGGTTGCTGGCCGCCTACGATCGCCATGAAGTCGAGTTGGTGTGGGTCAAGGGACATGCCGGCATCGCCGACAACGAACGTTGCGACGCCCTGGCGATGTCTGCCTGCCAGCGGCCCGGTCTGCCACCGGACGAGGGTTACATCGAAGACGAGCGAGCGCCGGCCGGCCGTGCGGCAGAGTCGAATGTGAAGATCGTGACCGAAGGCCAAGCCTGCCGCAAATGCGGCACGCCGGTCGTCAAGCGGACGACTCGCCGACGTGCGAAGGCCACGCAAACCTATCGGTTCTCATGGTACCTGTTCTGCCCGAAGTGCAAGGCCATGTACATGGTCGAAGAGGCCAAACAGCCCATCGGGGGCGACGAGGCCGGCGCCGCCGAAGCGGCCCGTCAACCCAATCGGAACGGCCAGTTGTTTCCAACGTGACTTGGACGGCTCGATGAGGTGCAAAAACTTCCCTAGCCACCCGGTTTCCGTACCTTGGGGCTGGCCGCCAAGGGATCTTCCGGCCAGGCATGCTTCGAGTAACGCCGCTTCAGCTCCTTTCGGACGATCGGGTAGGCATTCTTCCAGAAACTGGCCAGGTCGGCCGTCACTTGCTGCGGCCGCATGTTCGGGGCCAACAGGTGCAGCAGCACCGGCACGCGTCCGCCGGCCACGCGAGGCGTGTCGTGCAACCCAAACATTTCTTGAATCTTCACGGCCAAAATAGGCGGCTGACCAGGTTCGTATCGCAAAGGCACCATCCGGCCGCTGGGAACGCGCAGCCGCTCGGGCGCCTCGCGCTGGAGTGCGGCAAGTTGCGGCCCCGTGAGCATCGCTTCCAGCGCCGGCACGACGGGCGCCCGACGCAGTTCTTCGAACGATTGACGCCCCATCGCCAGCCAGGGGAGCAAGCGACGCAACGGATTGTCGCCCAGATCCGGCAGGTCCAACTCCGGCATCCATTGCCGGAGAAAGCGGATGCGGGCCACAAAGCTGCTCGCCTCTTCATCGAGCGACAGCGTCCGCTCAAGCTGTTCGGCGGCGGCCGCGGCCAGCAGGGGCGCGGGATCGACGTCGCCGGGCAGGCTGGTCATCGCCTCGTCCAGCACCAGGTCGTCCAGCCGCGTGCGCCGCACCGCCACCACCCGCTCGCGGCTCCGATCGAATTCCACATCGACGCTCACGTGTACGCTTTCCGCCGGCAGCCAGTCGCGTTCGACCGCCGAAGCAAGCGGAACGAGCGACTCCGACTTGCCGGTTTCGCTCAGGCTGACACACACGAACAGCGGGGCGTCGCGCACCGCGCTGGCCCGCGACAACCGCACGCCGCGGCCGCCGAGCATCACCGCCCGCGGGCTGTGGGGCTCGCGGCGTCGCGCCAGGCGATCGGCAAAGGCCGCGAACAGCGAACGCAGCACGACTTCGTCGGCCGGTTCGCCCCGCGAGACGGCTCTGGCCGGCATGTCGGACAGCAGCCGCACGAGTTGTTTTCTCGATCGCAAAACCGCGCTGGCCGCCGCCGCGTCGAGTTGTCCGACGTCGCTATGGCGTGTACCCGACCGGTCGAACGCCTCGAGGGCGGCCACGCGGTCGAGAATGTCGGAGGGCGACGTGTGCCGGCTTTCGTCGTGGCGACCGCCGCGGAACGGATCGCGGTCCGAGAGCAAGGCGCAGGCCAGTGCCACGCGCGGCCCTTGGCCCCGTGCGTGTCCTTCGATCAAAGCACGGGCCAGCCGCGGATGCACCGGCAGACGCGACATTCGGCGGCCCAGCTCGGTGGCGCCGCTTTGGCCGCACGCGCCCAGCCGCCGCAACAGCCGCAGCGACTGCTCGATCGACGAGGCAGGCGGCACTTCGTACCAGCCAAAATGTTCCAGATCGGTTTCGCCCCAGCACAGCAATTCGAGCACGGGCCCGGCCAGATCGACACGGGCGATCTCCGGGCTTTCGAAATCGCGCAGGCCGGCCTGCTCGCGCTCGCTCCACAGCCGCAGGCAGATGCCCGGCGAAGTGCGTCCGGCCCGTCCGCAGCGCTGGTCGGCCGACGCCCGCGAGATGCGCGTCGTCTCCAAGCGGTCGATGCCCAGAGCCGCATCGGACCGCAACACGCGGGCCAGTCCGGAATCGACGACCGCCGTCACCCCCTCGATGGTCAGGCTGGTCTCGGCCACGTTCGTCGCCAACACGATCTTGCGGCGACGGCCCGGTTCCAGCACGGCCTGCTGCTCGTCGAGCGGCAAATCGGCGTAGAGCGGCATCAGGTCCGCGTCGTCGATGCGGCCGCCCCGCAAAAGCTCCCGCTCGGCCTGGCGGATTTCGGCCACGCCCGGCAGAAAGGCGAGCACGTGGCCGCCGGTTTCGCCGAGCAGTGTCTCCACGCCGCGGGCCACGAGCGGCGCTATCGGCCCCTGTGGCGAATGGGGCAGATAGCGCACCTCGACCGGAAACGTTCGCCCCTGGCTGCGGACGATCGGGCAGTCGCCGAGCCAGGCCGCGATGGGTTCGGGAGCGAGCGTGGCCGACATGACGACGATCTTCAGCTCTGGCCGCACTTCGAGCTGAACGCGGCGGGCCATGGCCAGAGCCAGGTCGGTATGGACGCTGCGTTCGTGGAACTCGTCGAACACCACAACGCCGATGTCTTCGAGAAACGGGTCGTCGGCCAGCATGCGGACAAAGACGCCGTCGGTGACGGCCAGGATGCGCGTGGGCCGGCCGGCCTGACGCTCGAACCGCACCTGGTAGCCGATCTCATCGCCGAGTCGCCCGCCGCGCTCGGCGGCGATGCGTGCGGCGGCGGCGCGTGCCGCCAGTCGCCGCGGCTGAAGCACGACGACCTGCCCGAAAGCGGCCAGGCCCGCGTCCAGGATGGCGGGCGGCACGCGGGTGGTTTTGCCGGCCCCGGCCGGCGCTTGCAGCACGACCGCCGGCTGTGCGGCCAGCGACGACAGCAGTTCCGCGAGGACAGCGTCGATGGGAAGGGGCGGCAGCGTCATGTTTGGTCGCTTACATCCGCCGGTCGAACCAGTCGGCAAAGTAGACGGCGGCCAAGACAGGTACAAACAGGGCGATGCCGCCCGCCGCTTTCATCAGCAACGGCCCTGCCGGCGGCGGGCAGACGTGCAACGCCAGCCCCATGGCCGCGGCCGTCGTCGCCGCCAACAGCGTTTTGAGGCCGAACTGAGCCATTGCCACAAAGTCCTATGCGCCGAGTTCCTCCCGAGAATATAGTATGTCCCTCAGACCACGATTACCAGAGTGGGGTCCGGCTTGCTTCGCCCGATTATCTGGCCCTGTCGAAGCGATTTGCAAGATGCTTATGGATAAGTCGGGGTAGGTCAATAGCGGGCTGGCGCGGTAGAATTTGCACGGCGATGGTCTTCGATTGCGCGGCATTCAATCCAAAATCGAAAATCCAAAATCGGCCTGGGGAATCAGCGATGAATCTTGTCAGAAAACCCACCCGTTCCGTCCGCATCGGCTCGGTGACCATTGGCGATAACCGTCCGGTGGCCGTGCAAAGCATGACGGCCACGCACACTCAGGACATCGACGCCACCGTGGCCCAGGTCAACGCCTTGGCCGAGGCCGGGGCCGACGTGGTCCGCATCGCCGTCGATAGCAGCAAAGACGCCGAGGCGCTGGGCGAAATCCGCAAGCAGACCAACGCCAACCTCTCCGTCGATCTGCAAGAAAACTACCGGCTGGCAACGCTGGTGGCCCCGCACGTCAACAAGGTCCGCTACAACCCCGGCCACCTCTATCACCACGAGCGTAGCAAGCCCTGGCAGGAAAAGGTCCGCTTTTTGGCGGGCGTGGCCGCCGACAACGACTGCGCCATTCGCGTGGGCGTCAACTGCGGCTCGGTCGATCCGGCCAAACGCGAGAAGTACGCGGCCGACGACTCGATCACCCCCATGCTCGAAAGCGCCCTGGAGCACTGCGAGCTTCTCGATTCGATCGGCTTCACGCGCTACTGCGTCTCGCTGAAAGATTCCGACCCCAGGAAGGTGGTGGAGGTCAACCGCCGCTTCGCCGACGAGCGGCCCGACGTGCCGCTGCACCTGGGCGTGACCGAGGCGGGCATTCCGCCCGACGGCATCATCAAGACCCGCATCGCCTTCGAGCAGCTCATCAGCCGCGGCATCGGCGACACGATTCGCGTATCGCTCACCGTGCCCAATCCGCGTAAGCCCGAAGAGATCGCCGCCGGCCGGCAGATTTTGGCCGACATCGCCGCCGGCCGGGTGCGCAGCGTCGTCGATTATGGTCTCTCGACGTTGAACATCATCAGTTGCCCGAGTTGTTCGCGGGTCGAGAACGAAGCCTTCGTCGAGTTGGCGCAGCAGGTGAAGGAGATGACGGCCTACGCACGCGAGCACGCCATCACGATCGCGGTGATGGGTTGCCGGGTGAACGGACCTGGGGAGACCGACGATGCCGACCTGGGGCTGTGGTGCGGGCCGAACCATGTGAACCTCAAACGCCGCAGTGAGCAGATCGGCGCGTTTGCCTACGATGCCATTTTGCCCAGGTTGAAGCAGGAGTTGGATGCGTTGATCGCTGCGCAATGAGGGATGAGGGATAAGGGATGAGGGATAAGGTGTGGCACAGTGAAAACGCGAACTCGATCCATCATCGCCGGCATCCTCGCGTGGAGCACCTTTGGGGCCGTCAATGGGTCCGTGATCGGGGCATCCATTCACCTCCTCGCCGGCCAAGCTAGGCCGTCGTCTCGCGGAATGCTGCTCGGCGCGCTAGGTGGCGGATTGGCCGGAACACTACTGTGGCTTCTCGTTGCCGCCCTCAGAAGTCTGCGCCACCAGCCACCACCCTGAATCCCTGCGCGCCGGGAAACCCTGAACCCAGAACCCTTCTCTGAACGCTATCCCGCCTCATGCATCACCGCCGCCAACTCGGTCAGAATCATAGCGGTGGCGCCCCATATCCGGTGTCGGCCCCATTGGAAATGCGGCACGCTCAACTCGATTCCCCGTTGACGCCGCGTGTGGCTGCCGCGCGCCGCCGGATCGAGCAGCCGGGAAAGGGGTACTTCGAGCAACTCGCTTACCTCGTCGGCGCTGGGACGGAACCGCGGCCGCGCATCAATGGCCGCCACCCAGGGAGTGACCAGATATTCGCTCACGAAGACGTAAATCGGCGACAGCGGGCCGAGCAGCGACACCTCGCTCGCTGGCACACCCAGCTCTTCCGCCAACTCGCGCAAGGCAGCCTGTGCGGTCGTCTCACCCGGCTCGCTGGCCCCGCCCGGCAGGCTGATCTGGCCGGCATGGGCGGTTAACGTCGCCGGACGCACCGTGAGCGGCAGATACCAGTCGCCGGCGTGCGGATAAAGCAGGGCGATCACGGCCGCGTCACGCGCGCGGCAGGTGGGCGGCCCGAAATGCCGGCCGTAACACAGCGACGGTTCCATTTCGCGTTGCACGGCCTTGCCGGGCAGGGGCGGCCTGGTCAACCGGTCTCGAATCGCTTGTAAAAGATCCGCGTTCATTCGCCTCCTGCCAAAAGCAGCATTCCGCTACAGTATACTGCGCGCGGCCACGAATGAGGCCATTGCGGTGGCTGGGGCTTACAATTCAAAGTTCCTGGCCGGGGCGGTTTTCGCTATATTCAGTGGTATGGCAAAGAAGAAACCCGACCCGTCGCGTAAGCCCGATCCAAAACCCGCCGACGACAAGGCCAAAGCCACCCCGCGCGACAGCCTGCGCGAGACGGTCGAATCGATCGTGATCGCCTTTGTGCTGGCGTTTCTGTTCCGCACCTTCGAGGCGGAAGCGTTTGTGATTCCCACCGGGTCGATGGCCCCCACGTTGATGGGCCGCCATAAGGACCTGGCTTGTTCCAACTGCGGCTATCACTACCGTGTCAGCGCCAGCGACGAAGAGCGGCGTGGAGGCGGCGACTGGGCGAGTTCGCTGGAGCGGCAGCGGCACGAGGTCCGCGCATGCACCTGCCCGATTTGCCGATATGAGATGCGGTTTGGCCGCGGCGACCCGGACGAATCGGTGCCGCACCGCTCCTATAAGGGCGATCGGATTCTCGTGGCCAAGTTTCCCTATGAGTTCAGCGGCCCCAATCGCTGGGACATCGCCGTGTTCAAGAATCCCGGCAGGGCCAAAGAGAACTATATCAAGCGGGTGGTCGGGCTGCCCAACGAGTCGGTCGTCATCTGCCACGGCGACGTGCTGACGGCCGGGAATCCCGCGGCCCAGGACCGGCTGCAAGGGGTGATCGACGATCTTCCCTCCGAGCTGAACGCCGAAGTTGTGGGCTTCTTGCAGCGGGAGAGCGTGTTGGAGATCGAGCGAAAACCGCCCGCCAAGGTCGAGGCCATGCTGCAGGTCGTCCACGATAACAATTATCTGTCGCCCCGCTTGCCCGCGCGTTGGTATCCCGTTGAGACGAACGCCGACCACTGGGAGCGAATCGACGACGCCAAAGGTTTTCGCTACGACGGCACGGGCGAGGGCGAAGCGCTGGCCGTGTATCAGCACCTCGTCGCCTCGCCGCAGGACTGGCGCGCTCTGGAGCAAAATCCGCGCATGACGGCCGAAGAGCTGCGGATTCAGCCGCAGCTTATCTCCGATTTCTACGCCTACAACACCGGGGTCTCCGACAACGATTTCTCCGGGTCCGACACGCGCGGCTCGCGGTGGGTCGGCGATCTGGCCGTCGAATGCCGCGTGGCGGTCGAAGGCGAGCGGGGCGATCTGCTGTTCGTGCTCGTGGAAGGCGGTTACTTCTTCCGCTGCCGCATCGACGTGGCCAGCGGCGCGGCCCAACTTTCGATTTCCAGCGACGCCCGCTTCGACGAGCAGGCTGCGGCGCCGCTCGCGGCGCAGACGGCAACGACGGCCATCCGCGGCCGCGGAACGCACCGCGTTCGTTTTGCGAACGTCGACGACCAGCTCCATCTGTGGGTCGATGGCGCGGTGGTCGCCTCGCTCCCCTTCCGGCCCTTGGAGAACGGCCTGCCGACCGAGGACGACCTGAACCCGGTGCAAATCGGCTGCCTCGGGGTGGCCGCCGAATTTCGCGACCTGCGCGTGCTGCGTGACATCTACTACGTGGCGAACAGCATCGGGGTATACGAGGACGAGGGGCACGGCCATGAGATACCGCTGCCGCCGGACCAGTGGCCGCCGTTGAACCAGTTGCGGGCGCTCTATTTCCCGCTCTCCGCCGACCGCTTTCTGGTGCTGGGCGATAACAGCCCGCGCAGTGCCGACAGCCGCTTATGGGACGGCCGCGACGAGGAAGGCAGGACTGAATACTACGTCAAGCGCGATTTGCTGGTCGGCAAGGCGCTTTACATTTACTGGCCGCACGCGCTGCCGTTGCCGGGCTTTCCGAATAGCTGGTTTCCGTTCATTCCCAACGTGCCCCGGATGGGCTTTGTGCGTTAAAAAGGGAGGATGGCCTTCCTAGGCCGTCCCGTTGATCGTGGGACGGCCTAGGAACGCCATCCTCCGTGTTACCGTCAAGGAGGACCGATGGAGAACGTCGTCATTTCGGTTCACGGCCTGGTGAAAATCTACGGCCGCCGGCGCGTCGTGGACGGGGTCGATTTCGACGTCCGCCACGGCGAGATCGTCGGGCTGCTCGGCCCCAACGGCGCCGGCAAGACCACCAGCTTTCGCATGGCCTGCGGCATGACCGAGCCCAACGCCGGCAAGGTGATCCTCAACGGTCTCGACGTCACGGGCTGGCCCATGTATCGCCGCGCCCGCGAGGGCGGCATGGGCTATCTGGCCCAGGAGTCGAGCGTGTTTCGCAAGCTGTCGGTTGAGAACAACTTGCTGGGCATGATGGAGATGCTGGGCTTCGACCGCAAGCGCCGCCGCAACCGTTGCGAGGATCTGCTGGAAAAGTTCGATATCGCCCGGTTGCGAAAGTCGCTGGCCATGTCGCTTTCGGGCGGCGAGCGGCGGCGGTTGGAGATCGCCCGCTGCCTGGTCTCCGACCCGCGGCTGATTTTGCTCGACGAGCCGTTCACCGGCATCGACCCGGTGACGATCGCCAGCATCCAGCAGATCATTCGCTCGCTGCGCGATTCGGGCATCTCGATCTTGATCACCGACCACCAGGTGCGCGAGACGTTGCAGATCACCGACCGCAGCTACGTCATCCGCGGCGGCCGGGTGCTTTGTCATGGCCGGCCGAAGGAAGTGCTCTCGAACCCGGAGGCACGCAAGTATTACTTCGGCGAAGGGATGGACATGCCCGACCGCGACAGCCACGATCGCCCGCATGCGGCGTAGTAAGGGAGGGTTAATTTCAGCAGGCGACTGCCCCGGAAGCTTGTTATAATTGAAGGATGCCCGACAAGTGGCGGGAATTGCTCTGGGAACGAGTGAGGTTGTACGTGAGTTAGCGGAAATGCTTTGCGCGGCCCAGACGGGCCGCGTCGAAATGTTTCCGTTTCCGTCACTGACCGGTCCTGACGATGCCCCGTGGCAAGGTATTCGCCGCGCAATGCAAAATGCCGATGCGATCCATTTCAGCCTCAAGGGATTGGCGAGAGACGATTTCCAAAGATGGCTCAAGAGCGGCTATCTCCGCTACGACCCCGGGCTGAACGAGTTTGGCTGGACGAACCGCGAGCTTTACGAAGTACTCACGTCCGAACATCTACTCGCGAAGACGACGTTTTATGGCGAGTCAGGAGAGATCATCGATGAGCCTACCGACTGGCTGGATTTGTCCTAATGGCGATCAAGAACTGACTGAATTGAGGGGCCTCCGTGCCGACGTACTTCGCTACTTCGCCACGCCACATCGGATGCTCGTCATTCGCGTAAAAGAGGTTGCCGGGAGCACCGAGCCACGATTCATTCTATGCACGGGCGTTTTGCGAATGGAGGTGCCGCCGAGTTGGTTGGTCGAGCGATTGCACTGTTCCAGGGTCGATGAAAATACTCTGCTGCTTGAAGATAGGCAACCATCAATGAGGGTCCAATGCTACGCTCTCAGAGTGTTCAGCGATGCCGAGTTCAAGCGATGGCTGGGTCCCGATTTTGCGCTGGTCGATCCCTCCGCTGAGGAATTTCATTCGGTTCCGCAACCCTCGGTCGCGACCTGATTCCGTCGACCGCAGCATGTTGCCTTTGAACGCGCGCTCGCTTCCTCCGCTCGACGACCAGGCTTGCTCGAACGCGAGCATGCTCTTAAACCCCTGCTCCCCTGACAATGCCGAGGGATGGGCACGTGGTCGATCAGCGCTGTAGATGGCGTCCCATTCGCCGGTGTTCCATGCGTACGACCACACATGATATTTCTCTTCGGCCCTATTCCTTGGCGGCCGCTTGGCGAGGCGCTGCTGGCGGCGCTCGATCGTGTCGCCAGCCGCATTGGCGCCGAAGCGATCAGCATCGGTGACGAGCGCGAAGGCGCAAACGTGCTCGCCGGAGCGACGATCCAGCAGATCCAGGTATGCCTGCCGCGCCTCGTCGCGGATGATCGAGCGAAAGTCGGCAAACGTCTCCAAGGTCATCGCTCGTTAGCTTGTGTGGGAGAGCGGCCGGTCGCGAAATTCATTCGGGTCATCGTTCATGTCAGTTCGCAACCTTGGCCATTGTTTTAGTATATCTTCATTGTCCGTCGGGCGTCAGATTGGTGCCAAGTCTGCCGAAAGCCACCAGCGTCCGCGCGGCAAGCTTCGGCGAAGGCATGGACATGCCCGACCGCGACAGCCAAGATCGCCCGCATGCGGCGTAGTAAGGCGTCAGGCATCAGGGGCCGGGCGTCAGGGGGCTCGGGGTTCGGGGTTCAGGAAATTGCAAATTGCGAATTGCGAATTGAAAATTGCCCAACGCCCAACGCCTGACGCCTTTCCAACGGTGGGACGGCGCTCGCCAGCTCGCTGGTGCCCATCTACGGCCTTCCTGAACCCTGAACCCTGAACCCCCTACGGCTTCGTCACGCGCAATGCAAATCGCAACGTCGGCAACTCGACCGACTGCTCGCCAAGTTGCAAATGCGGCTTGATCTGTACGATGCGGCGAATTGGGCTGGCCGTCGCGCCTTCGCCGGCTTGGAGCTTCAGCTCAAAACGTTCGACGCCGGGAGCAATCGTCGTAGACTCCGCGGCGACGCCTTTGGGCAATCCTGTCAACGTCAACTCGATGGCGGTCGCCGCCGAAACGTTGCGGACCACGCTGAACTCCACCTTGGCCGCACCGCCCTGCGGCAGGTTGATCTGCTGCGAGGCCAACTCGACCGTGGCCAGGGGCAACACGTTCAGGTCGAGCGGGAAGGTGGCCACTACGGGTTCCTTTTTGCCGGCCAGGGGCATCGTGGCCTGCACGAGTACGCGGTGCGGGCCGGGCGTCAGTTCTGTGCCGGCCGTCAATTCGATTTCGGCGGCGTTTTGTTCGGCGGCGATCTCACCGTTGGCGGACGCCAACCCGCTTGGCAGGTTGACCAGGCTGAGCTGAATCTTGCCCACGTAGCCCTCGCGTCGCTCGGCGGCGACCCGCAGCTTGACCTTGCCGCCCGGCACCAACCGATCGGCCAGCGAGGCCTGAATCGCCAATTCGGCCCCTTGCCGGCTGACGCCGACGGCCACGTCCGAGAGACGGGTTTCCAGCGCGCCATTGACCGGCAACGACGACCAAACGACCGGTTGCGTCGCCAGCCGCTTCATCGCCGGCACATCGGCCTGCGCAGCCGTGCTGCCGACGATGCGGACCAGCGAGGCACTGCTGACAGCCGCGAAATCGGCCGCCAGGTTGATGGTGGCCTCGTTCTGGCCGGCGGCGATGGTCGCCGCGCTTGCCCGCACGCCTTCGGGCAGACCTTCGACGCTGATCTCGATCGGGCCGATGTATCCGTTGCGAAACGCCCGGACCACGAGACTGCCGGTGCCGCCCCGGTCGAGGCTCAGCGAGCCGCTGCCGATGCCCGCGTATGTGGCTTGGACGGGACCATTGCGGCGTCCGGCGGGCGGAGCAGCATTGGCGATGGCCGGCTGAACGACCAGCTCGAAGTCGGCGGCCGCCGGGCTCAGTTCCAGACGATAGGCGTACTCCGGCCCGCCGTTGCCATAGCGGTCTTCGATCGCGAGGTAATAGTCTCCCTCCACTGTGGCCGTAAACTCACCCAGCGGGTCGTCGATGGGCGGCGTGGCGATGGCCCGCACGACCGGCGGTTCGCGGGGCACCGGCTGGCGGTCGTCGAGCGAAAGCAGCTCCTTGCCGCCGGCCTCACTCACGGTGACGAGGGCGTCGAGGGGACTGCCGAGCTGCTGGGCAGCCACGCGCAAGGCCAGCTTGCCGCCCGCCGCGAGGTGAAAACGAAACACATCACGATCGCCCGGCCGGTCGACGCGGCCATTGACGGTGACGGGCCAATTTACCGGCGCCGCCTGCGGTGGCTCGTCGTTCGGTTCGTTCTCCAGCACCTCCGGCGCGTCGCCGACGGTGAAAAACGCCGGAGCGGCAAGCACGTCGTCGCCGAACGGGAATTGCCAGCGCATAAGTTGCCACGACGGGTCGCCCGTCAAATCGACGGTGTGAATGAACGGCTGGTCGAGCGTGCCGCCGCTGAAGGTGACGGGCACCTTCGACCCGCGCTGGCCGCCCAGGGGATACATGGCGGTGGCGAAGGCGATCGGCCCGATCCGCAACTGGTAGGTGGCGAAGTCGGCGCCGGCGTAGGTGAGGTCGCGGAGACGAAGACAGTAGCTGCCCGACTCAGGGAATGTGTAGACCAGGCGGTTGTCGGGGGCGATGTCACGCGGTGCGGCCGACTGCTGCGCCAGCTCGCGTCCGGCGGAGTCGAAGAGCGTGAGCACCGGCCGCAACGGCGAACCGAGCCGCTGGGCGAGCACGTCGAACACGACTCGCTGGCCGGCCGCCGCGTCGAAGCGAAACCAATCATGGTCGGCCGCCGCGAGCACGCCGGATACCCCGCAAGGCCAACGCACGGGCGTGGCCTCCGACAGGCTGTTGTTGTCTTCGTGCTCCTCGGTCTGGGGCCAGGGGTCGATGCGCACCAACTTGGGATTCGACAGGCCGTGCTTGGCCAGAAAGTAGCAGGCGAAAACACCGGGCGGAGCGTCGGCGGCCACTTCCACGGCCACACGCGCTTGCTTGGCCTCGACGGCGAGAACTTTGGCCAGCTTCACTCCCGGCGGCCCGACAATGCGGTCAAGGTCTTCCAGACGCTCGCCCATGACGGTCACTTCCACGGTTTGTCCGCGGGCCAAGCCGGTCGGCTGCAAATGATGGATGGCGGGCATATCGTCGCGCAGCCGCTGGGCGACCATCTGGGCCCGCGCCGGCGATGCCGCCAGAAGCACCGCGAGAAAGAACGTCCGCCATGCCATGCGAAATTCCTAGCGACGCGCTGAAAGAATTGCGATACCGTGCCGAAACTATACCCCTACTTCGCCGCGGGGGTTTCAGTATTGTACCGTCGCCCGCGCCCTTCCGCTTGCGGAGCAAGCGGGCCACGTAGCCCGCTCGCTCCGCGAGCGGAACGGCTTTGCACCACCTGCTCAACGTTTTCCGTTCACGAGAGCGTTCCATGGCGTCGGCGCCCTTCCGCTTGCGGAGCAAGCGGGCCACTTGGCGCATAAAAAAGCCCTTCGCAGGCGGGGCAGGTACCTGGAAGGGCCGGTAGCCGGAGTTGCCTCCAGCCGCCGCGTAGCATTTTGAGAGCCATCCCGGTGCTTGTCAAGTGGTGAAAAAACAAAAACATCCGTTTCGGCCAAGCCGCGGCGCATGACCACCGCGCAGCAAAAAAGACGTGGCCGCTGCTGGCTTTTTTTGACAAGTTGCTGACTTGTCGCCAATTTGCTGACCTGCAAACTTTCGCTTGCATTTTTCAGCTCACGGTCACGTCTTACGGTAACGGACTTTTGGGCGATTCGTTTCCTTTCGGATTTGAAATCACCCCGCTGAGTTGGAAAGCCTTTCGGTTTTCGGTTCAGCTTAGGTCCGTTACTTAATTGAATAGTAGGCCTGTCCAGTGACCGAGAATAGCTGGACACATGTCTCTAACTCGGCAGCAGCTTGCGAAATTCGGCGAACAGATAATCGCTGTCGTGCGGGCCGGCCGAGGCCTCGGGATGATATTGCACGCTAAAAGCCGGCAGCCCGCGGTGGCGGACGCCTTCAATCGTGTCGTCGTTCAAATTCCGGTGCGTCACCTCCAACTCCGCCGGCAATGACGACTCATCCACCGCAAAGCCATGGTTCTGGCAGGTAATCTCAACCGCGCCGGTGAGCTGGTTCAAAACAGGCTGGTTCGCTCCCCGATGGCCGAATTTGAGCTTGAACGTCCGCGCTCCGCAGGCCAGCGACAAAAGTTGATGCCCCAGGCAGATGCCGAAGACGGGCGCCTTGCCCAGCACTCCGCGGATGGTGTGGATGGCGTAAGTCAGCGGTTCCGGGTCGCCGGGGCCGTTGGAGAGGAAGATGCCGTCGGGCCGCTGGGCCAGCACTTCGTCGGCCGTCGCCGTGCCGGGCAGCACGGTCACACGGCAGCCCAGCGAACGCAAATGCCGGGCGATGTTCCATTTCATGCCGTAGTCGAGGGCCACCACGTGCGGCAACCGGGCGCTTTCGGGCGCGACGGTCTCTCCGCTCAGCTTCGACCAGGGGCTCAGCTCTTCGGTCCACGCACGGATGCCTTCGGGCACAACTTCCCGCACCAGGTCGCGGCCGACCAGTCCGGGACTTGCCTGGGCCTTGGCCACCAGGCTGCGGTCGTCGAGATCGACGGTCGACAGGACGCCTTTCATGACCCCTCGCGTGCGAAGCCGCCGCACCAAGGCCCGTGTGTCGATGCCGGCCAGCCCCACTACGCCGGCCGCCGCCAGATAATCATGCAAGTTGCCCGAAGCTCGGAAGTTGCTCGTTTGCCGGCTCAACTCGCGCACTACGAAGCCGGCGAGATGCGGACGCTGGCTCTCGACGTCTTCGCAGTTGACCCCGTAGTTGCCGATTTCGGGATAGGTCATCGTGACAATTTGCCCGCGATAGCTGGGATCGGTGACGATTTCCTGGTAGCCGGTCATCGACGTGTTGAAGCAGACTTCGCCATCGACTTCGCCGGCGGCGCCAAAGGAGACGCCGGCGTAAACAGTTCCGTCTTCGAGTGCGAGCTTGGCAGGTTGGGTCATGGTTCCGGATCTGCGGGCAGGGCGGCGGTGCTTAAAGTCGTCCAGTGGAGTTGCCCGATAGCTGTTTACGGCTGTGGGTCTCCGGGCGAAGCAAACCACGGTTTGCCAGTCCGGACAGCCTCTGATGAGGGCCCTTGTACCGGCGAACAAGGGCCCTCAGTTTTTTTCTCCGCGCGACAAAAGTATACCCAGCCGGTCGGGCCGGGAAAAGTGGCGGCTTCGGGCCGGTCCCCGTAGCCCTTTCACTCCGCGAGACCCGTGGTTTCTACTCGCCGGCGCCACGCAACCGAAGCACCGCTTCGATCGCGAGCTTGTCCGGATCGTCGGCCATGCGAAGCACAAACCGGTCGAGCTGAGCGAGCAGATCGAGCAAGGCTTGCACGGCGGTTTCCGCTTCGGGGCGGCTGTGTCCTTGGCCGAGCATGTTTTGAGTGATCAACAGCTCTTGATTGTCGGCCAAAATGGCGGCCAGCGGCGCGGCCTCGATGGTGAAAGCCGTGTTGTCCTTCAGCGCGGCGGCCGTTCCGCCCGGTTTCAACGCATCGACGACCTGCCGCACGATTCCGACCGTCGAGCCAAGCACAAAATGATCGTCGATTCGGGCGCAGGCCGGGCCAAAGTTGTACTGCACGGGAGCCTTGTCCTTGGCCACCTTCGCGTTGTGCAGATACGCCGACTTGGAGATCGTCGTGCCTCGATACTCTTCGGTCGACAACAGCAACTGCGGCTTGCCCTGCTGTGCTCCCGTGATATTGACGATGCCGATGATCTTTTGATAGGCCATCAGCAGTTCGGGGGCGAAGTCGTCGGGGTGCTTGAGTTTGAACACCAGGCCGAAGGCCGGCAGCTTCAAGGCGGGCGTCGGTTTGTCGGCCCCATATTCCTGCCTAGCAACGATCAATTGCACGGGCGCGTCGAGCTCGCCGAGCACCTCCGGACCAAAATCGCGGCCGGAGAAGAACAGCCCGAACTGCGTGTCGGCCTGGGCGAACCTGGCAACGACCGTTTCGTCGAACAACTCGTCGCGGGCCAGCCACAGACCCGCCAAGTCGCGGAACATGGTGAAGGCGCCGATCGTGCCCGGCGGCATGAGCGCCGTTTCGTCGGCTTGGCGGGCAAAGAACCACGCCCGTGAAGCGCTCGTGGTCGAAGCCTGACGCGGCAGCTCCGTCCGCAGCCGCAAAGTATCGGCGTCATAGCTGACCGACGACGTCACGTAGGGGGCTTGCTTGATCGCTTCGATCACGCCGGCCAGCAACAGTTCGATCAGCGGATTGTCGGACCGTTTATTCAGCGCCTGTTGCACGTGGGCGTCTTGACGAAGGGCGGCGAGATTGAGCCACGACCAGCCGAGGGCCCCGGCAGGCTGCTTCGACCGGCACTGCGCGAACTCGGCGTTGGCGGCCAGATTCTTCGCGGCGGGGTCGCGATAACGGTCGATCGCCGACTTCAGAACCTCCGACTTGTTGCTGATGAGGAGTAGGTCGTCGACGACGACGTGCATTGCGTCGCCACCGAAGCTCCAGCCGGTGAAGCCCTGGTACTCCTTGGATTTGACGGGCGATGGGCGGCCGTTCATTTTGGCGTCGGCCTCGATCAGTTCCGCCAGGGTACCGTTCAACTTGGCCAACAGGCCGGGATTGCGGCTGCGGATGGCGATCAAGCCCGATTGGGTCGCCGGATCGAAATTCGCCGAAACGCCCCCGCCCAACAGATCACGCACGGCCGCCTCCCAGGTGGTTCCCAGCCGCGTTTCCAGCACTCCCACCACGGCCTGGAGCTGCTGATACTGATCGCTCCGCAGGTATTTTTGATAGCCTTCGACGTTTTCCAGCAGCTTGCGCGTCTTGGACGCCAGAGCGAAATCGAGCAGCGGTCCAGGATTGGCCAGCTCCGCATACCAAACCGCCGTTTCGGGCGCGAGCTTCGCCGCGTCGGTCGCTTGGCCACGGGCGACGGAATCACACAAACCAACCAGGCAAACCAGCAACAGAGCAAATCGGCGACGCATTCGGTTCTCCGTGAGAGACGGCGGGCAACGGTGCGAAAAAGAGGGCGGTCGTCGGAATGTACCCGGAAGGTGGGCCGTGGGTTTCAAGTTTCTTGCGATCGAGCACGTCGACTATCGAACCCGCTTCCGTTTCCGTGTCGGTGGCCGCCTTCGACCGCCTCGGCGGCGGCCAGGCCCGTCAACGTCGCCATCGCCGTTGCCTGGAGCCGGACAGGTGCCCTACAATGGATCAGTTCAGGTTCATACCAGGACGACCAATGATTGCACACATGCCTCCCGCCGATTACGTGGATCCGGTTATCGAGGTTTACAAGAAGGACGTTGACCGTTCGTTGCTGCGCGAGAATCTGAAACTCAGCGTCGCGGAGAGGTTCGAAAAGTTCATGCATTTTATGAACTTTGCAGCCGAGCTGCGAGAAGCAGGAGCGTCGCGCGAGGCTCGGCGCAGCGAATGAGCCTCACGTTGCCGTTCAAATGGGACGAGCCGACCGTGCAGGCGGGACTGAATTTTACGCTGACCACCAAGATCGGCGACCTTGACTTGCTGGCCGATGTCACTGGCGGCGGCTCGTATGAACAGGTGTTGCCATTTTCCGAGGAGTTGGAAGCGTTCGGCGTAAAGTGCCGTTTCGTGAGCCTCGAAAAACTCATCCAATTGAAGCGAGCCGCGGGACGCCCGAAGGATTTCGAGGCAATCGCCGAGCTGCAAGCGCTCTTAGAGGAGCGACGGTCGGGATCTGATGCCACCAGCTAAGCATCGGCGGTCTTGATACGTCACGCCGCGCTCCGTTCTTTTGAAACTCGCCGCCCTCGCGTCGGGTATCTCTATCTGAACAGACCTAACTCCGGTGAGATGTGCGATGGCGGCCCAAGCCCACGATGGATCGAATCCCCTGGCAGGCGTCGAACCCGCCTGGGCCTGGGCGCCTTATCAGCCCGACGCCAAGACTCCCTGGACGCGCGAATTGGCCAGCCATCTTTATCGCAGGGCGGGCTTCGCCGCCCGTTGGGCCCAGCTCGAAGAGGCGCTCGCCGTGGGGTGCCAGGCGACCGTCGATCGCTTGCTGTCGGGCGGCCCCGACACAGAAAGCTTTTATCACGAGGCCGCGCGATCGGTCGAGTCGCTGCTGGGCTCGGGCAATCCACAACAATTAGCGGCCTGGTGGCTCTATGTGCTGGTCCACTCGCCGCACCCGTTGCGCGAGCGGCTCACGCTCTTTTGGCACGGTCACTTCGCCACCTCGGCCGCCAAAGTGACCGATCTACGGATGATGTATGCCCAAAACTCGCTGTTCCGCCAGCACTCGCTCGGCCGCTTTGGGGCCATGCTCGACGACGTTTCCAAAGACCCGGCTATGCTCGTCTGGCTCGATGCGACCACCAATCACAAGGCCCGTCCGAACGAGAACTTTGCCCGCGAGGTGATGGAACTCTTCTGCCTGGGTATCGGCAACTACAGCGAGCACGACGTTAAAGAGGCCGCCCGGTCGTTCACGGGCTGGGAATTGAGGCAAGAGAAGTTCCGCTTCAACCGCTACCAACACGATGTCGGCCAGAAAACGGTGTTGGGCCAGACCGGCGCCTGGACCGGTGACGACGTGTTGCGAATCCTGCTCGGCCAGCCGGCGACGGGCCGCTTTCTGGCGCGCAAGCTGTTTCGATATTTCGTCAGCGAGACCGCAGAGCCGCCCGCCGCCTTGCTTGAGCCTCTGGCCGCGGGGCTGCTCCAGCGCGATTATGATTTGGGTTGGCTCGTGCGCACCGTGCTTGGCTCGAATTTGTTTTATTCGCCCTATGCCGTGCGGCAGCGGGTCAAAGGGCCGGTGGAATTGGCGGTGGGGCTGTTGCGATCGCTGGAGGCGTCGGTCAATACTTACGCGCTGCATGAAGACCTGCAGAAGCTGGGCCAGGGCCTTTTTTTTCCGCCGAACGTGAAAGGCTGGGATGGCGGCACTGCCTGGATCAACTCCTCGACGCTCGTCGGACGCGCCAACCTGGTGTGGGCGATTGTGAGCGACGATGGCCGGATGAAAACTCGCGTCGTTGCGGACCGGCTGGCCGCCCTGGCCGGCGCCCCACAACCGGCGGCGAAGGCGGCGCGATTGGAAGAGTTGTTGTTGGCCTGTCCGCTGCCGGACGCCGTGCAAGTGCAGCTTGCCTCGATCGCCTCGGCCGGCGACGGCGGCGAGCGACAGCGGCTCGCGAGGCTGATTCACGCCGTCGCCACATTACCAGAATATCAATTAGGGTAGAAACAATACCTTGTCGGCCAGCCGTACTCGGAGATGCAAATGCAAACGCGACGCAAGTTTCTGCAAACCACCCTTGGCGGCTCGATGCTGTTGTCGACCGGACTCAGCGCACCGGCCTTTCTGGCCCGCGCCGCCCACGCGGCCCAAGGCGCGTCGGGCGAAAAGGTGCTCATCGTCGTGCAGTTGAGCGGCGGCAACGACGGGCTGAACACCGTCGTGCCTTATGCCGACGAGGCCTACGAAAAAAACCGCATCGTGCTGCGAATACCCAAAGATCAGGTGCTGAAGATCGATTCGCAGGTGGGGCTGCACCCGCAGATGACCGGCTTCCGCAAGCTGATCGAGAGCGGCCGATTGGCCATCGCGCAGGGCGTCGGCTACCCAAACCCCGATCGCTCGCACTTTCGCTCGATGGATATCTGGCACACCGCCAGGCCCGAAGTCGAAGACAAGCGCGACGGTTGGCTGGGCCGCTGCCTCGATTGTTCGGCCGGTGCGGCGGGCGGCGATGTGCCCGCTCTCCATTTGGGCCCCAGCCCCTCGCCCTTGGCGCTGGCCAGCTTGAAAACGGCGGTGCCCTCCATCGAGTCGCTGGAAAGCTTTCGGCTCAGGGCCGACGGCGGCGCTTTGCCGCTGCCGTCGCTAAGCAAACTGGCCGAGGCGGCCCGGCCCGACGCGCCCGAGCTTTTGGAGTTGATGCGTCACAGCGCGCTTTACGCTTATGCTTCGAGCCAGGAAGTGCAACAGGTGCTCAAGCAAGAAAAAGAAGCCTCGCCGTATCCCGCCTTCGCGTTGGCGCAAAAACTCAAGCAGATTGCGCAACTCATCGACGCCGGCCTGAAAACGCGAATCTATTATGTCTCGCACGACGGCTTCGACACGCACGCCAACCAACTCGGCGGGCATGCCGCTCTGCTGGGCGAGCTTTCGGCTTCGGTCTCGGCTTTTGTGGAAGACCTGGCGCAGCGCGGCCAACTCGACCGCGTGCTCGTGCTGTGCTTCTCCGAATTCGGCCGGCGCGTGCGCGAAAACGCCAGTCAAGGCACCGACCACGGCACCGCCGCGCCGGTGTTTCTGGCCGGCGCCGGCGTGCAACCGGGCGTGATCGGCTCTCAGCCCAGCTTGACCGATCTGGACGGCGAGGGCGATTTGAAATTCCACACCGACTTCCGCCGCCTTTACGCCACGCTGCTCGAAAGCTGGCTCCGTTGCTCCAGCGAAGCCGTGCTGGGCAAGAAGTTCGAGCCGCTCGGCATCTTTAAAGCCTGATATGGCACACGTTCTCGCCGTCCTTCGCTACTTGGTGCGGCCCATGCATGCTCGAGCTGCCGCACATGGAAGATATCTGGAAAGCCAATCGAGCACGTGATGATTTCGCTATGCTCGTGGTCGGCCGCGAAGAAACCGACGACTCGGTAACGGAATTCAAGCATAAGCGGAACTACTCCTTTCCCATCGCGGCCGATCCGGAGGGTGCTGCATATTCGCTGTATGCGAAAGAATTGATTCCGCGAACCTATCTCATCATGCGGGACGGCACGATCTGCTTTGCCAGCACCGGTTTTCAAGAGGACGCTCTTGCGGCACTCAAGGCGGAACTCGCCAAACAGCTCGGTGCATCGCCCTAGCCTGGATGCCCATAGTGCCGTATTCACCTAAAAGTCGGCCCCGCCGATCCAACGGGCTCGGGGACCCTTGCCGCGCCAACCAAGCAGCCCGGCTAAAGCCGGCTCAAGATTATTGATGATGTTCGTCCACCACCAGCTAAAGCTGGTGGCAAACACGACGGCTCTCGCGGAACAAAACAACTGCGAGCGCCGGCCCGCCCCGCAGCTCACTCCCCCACTTCGACCACCGCCTTGATGACGCCGCTTTCGGGCCGGGCGTACGTCGGAAAGACCACGATCAACTCGTCGAAGGCCGTGCGGTGCGTGATCCACGGGCCGGTGTCGAGCCGGCCCTCCTCGATCAGCCGGATGATCCGCGCGAAATCCTTCGACAACGCGTTGCGCGAGCACAACAGCGTTCCCTCGGGACGGTGAAACACGGGATGGCGGAAACGCACCTCGTCGGTCGTGATGCCGACGAACACCAGCCGTCCGGCGTGTGTGATCAGGCCGAAGGCGTTCGACATCGACGCGCAATTGCCGGTGGCATCGATCACCACGTCGGGCAAGTGGCCGTCGGTCAGCTCTCGCAACTGCGGTTCCAGGGCGTCGGACATTTCGAGCGTGTGCTCCACGCCCATCACGCGGCGGCAGAACTCCAGCCGCCCCGCGTTGACGTCGAGCATGATGATCTTGGCGCCGGAGAGCTTGGCGAACTCCAAGGTGGCCAGCCCGATGGGGCCGGCGCCGATGATCAAGCACGACTCCTCCGCCTTGAGCGCCGCCCGATCGACCGCGTGGCAACCGATGGCCAAAGTCTCAACCAAGGCAAGCTGCTCGAAGGCCAGTTGCCGCGAGACGTGCAGCTTTCGGGCGGGCACGAGAAAGCGGGGCCGCAAGCCGCCGTCGCAATGAACGCCGAGCGTCTGGTGCTTCTCGCAGCAGTTGGTGTGGCCGCGCAGGCAGGCATAGCACTTCTGGCAGTTGATATAAGGCTCGACCGAGCAGCGGTCGCCGGGCTGGACGTTGGTCACGTCGCTCGCCACGGCCAGCACTTCCACACCCAGCTCGTGGCCGGGAATCCGCGGATAGCTGAAGAACGGCATCTTGCCGAGATAGCCGCCGATGTCGGTGCCGCAGATGCCGACGGTATGCACCTTGACCAACGCTTCGCCGGGGCCGGGCTTCTCCGGTGCGGGCACGTCGACGCGCTTGAACTGCTTGGGAGCTTCCAACGAGATCGCCTTCATCACTACCTCGACTCGATGGCCATGCGGTGCGTCGGCACGGGCCGGCCGGGACGGAAACTTTGCATATTGTTGAGCCGCCAGAGCATTTGATACTGCGCGCCGAGCGCTTGCACGTTGGTCTGCACAAGCTCGCTCAGCAGCTCGGGGGCGATGGCCACTCGGGCGTTCACCGTCAGCTCCGCGGCGCGTACGGTTGCCCCGGAAGCGAGCGACAGCTCCACCTGCGAGTCGGAACTGACCAGGTTCGCGATGGCCGTGGCATCGTCGGACGCGGCCAACACCTTGAGATGGGCCGGCTCCGCCGAAACCCGCCCGCACGCCCTGGCGATGCGGCCCACAAAGTCGAGGGCCAGCTCGTCCAGCCGAAAGGGTTCATCGCGCTCGACGGTCACCTGGCAGTTCAACCAGCCCAATTCGGCCTCGCCCGCGGCGTAAATATCGTAATCGACGTCCGGCGTCGGCGAGCGCGACGCCGGGCGCTGGAGTGCCGCGGTCAACGCCTCGAAGCCTTCGCCGCTGCGAGCGCTGACCGCAAGCAACTCTTTGCCCGGATACCGCTCGCGCACCTGCCCCAGCAACTCCTCGCGGCACTCCGCTTCCAGCCGGTCGATCTTGTTCAGCACGATCAGATCGGCCTCTTCGAGCTGCTTCAAAAAAATGTAAGCGGCCTTGGGCGAGAAACCAAGACCGGGCTGATCGGACAGAATCTTGCGTCCATGCTCGGGCTTCAGCAGCACGGCCAGCGGGGCGATTTCATATTCGTCGCCGTGCAGCGAGCGCAGCGGCTCGATCACCGTGGCCGCCAGGTCGGTGCAGCTTCCGACCGGCTCGGCGATGATGACGTCGGGCTGTCCGTGGGCGGTCAGCCCCTCGACGGTGGCGACCAGATCGTTGAACTTGCAGCAGAAGCAGGCCCCGGTGACTTCTCCCACCTGAAAGCCCTGTGCCCGCAACGATTCGGTGTCGACCAGGCCATACGCCTGATCGTTCGTCACCAGCCCGACGCGCAGACCTTGAGAGGTCCAATGCCGCGTCAGCCGGGCGATGGCCGTGGTTTTGCCCGCTCCCAGAAAACCACCGACCATTGCAAATCGAATACGTCTCGTCATCGCCGCCTGCGTGCTCAATCGGCCTACCATCTACTGTTCGCGTCGCCAGCGTTTTAGACTAGACGATGTTTCCGCCTTACGCTAGGACACCGTTCACTTGCCATGCCTGATTCCTCCCACGACAGCGGACCTCTCTTCGACGACAGCCCGCTTGTGCCGCCCGGCTGGCCGCCCGACGACCCTGAAGTAACGGAAGCAGTCAACCGGGCAATGGCCGACGGAAGCTGGGGCCGTTATCACGGACCTCATCTTCCGCGGCTGGTGGAGGCGCTGGCCGAGTTCTTTGGTCTGCCGCACGTTTATCCCTGCTGCTCCGGAACCTTCGCGGTCGAGTTGGCGCTGCGGTCGGTGGGGGTTGGGTCAGGCGACGAGGTGATCCTGGCCGGCTATGACTTTCCGGGCAACTTTCGGGCGATCGAAGCGATCGGCGCGCGGCCCGTGCTGGTCGACGTGCATCCGCTGAATTGGAACCTCGACCCCAGCCGGCTTGCGGCGGCCATCGGCGACCGCACGCGGGCCGTGCTGGTGTCGCACCTGCACGGCGGCCTGGTGCCGATGACCGCCGTAGTCGACGTTACCCTGCGGCACGGCCTGGCGGTCGTCGAAGACGTCTGCCAGGCTCCGGGAGCCGTTGTCGAAGGCCGCCTGGCGGGCACGTGGGGCGACGCGGCGGTGCTTTCGTTCGGAGGAAGCAAGTTGCTGACCGCAGGACGCGGCGGCGCCATTTTCTCTCGGCGTGCCGATGTGCAGCAACGGGCCAAGGTGTTTTGCGAGCAGGGCAACCATGCGTTTCCACTTAGTGAGTTGCAGGCGGCCGTGCTCCTACCGCAGGTGGCGAAGCTGCGCGAGCGCAACGAGCGGCGGCGGGCCGCGGTGCGGCACCTTTTGAGTCGCTTGCGCGATGCGGCATGCCTGCAACCTCTTGAGAACATCGCCCCTTCGTCCACGCCCGCCTATTACAAGCTTGGTTTTCGCTATGTTCCACCGGGCGGCGGCCGAACACGGGCGGAACTCATCGCGGCGGCCCAGGCGGCGGGCGTGGCGATCGACGCCGGCTTTCGCGGGTTCCTGCATCGCAGCGAAAAGCGGTGCCGCATCTCCGGCGAGCTTGTCGAGTGCCGTCGAGCGGCCGATTCAGCGCTCGTGCTGCACCACCCCCTGCTGCTGGCGCCGCTGGCCGCCCTCGACCGCGTCGCGGATGCACTGCTCCGGGCGGCGGGCCGAATGGAATGAGCCCTTGACGGAACGCCGCGCAGCGCGCTGACTAAGGGTTCTTGTTTGGTCAGCAAGGTAGGGTGGGACCAGCGAGCTTGCGAGCGCCGGCCCACCATTATTAGGCGTCGGGCGTCAGGCGACAGGCATCAGGTTGTTGGTCCTGACGCCTGAAACCTGACGCCTCAAATCGGTGGGCCGGCGCTCGCAAGCTCGCTGGTCCCACCCTACCAGGAACGAGAAGATCCGCAGCCGGGAGCAACCATGAAAACTGCCGTCATTGCCATTACCAAGCACGGCGCGGCCTTGGCGCGCAAGCTCGAAGGCGATCGTTACATCTCGGCCAAGTTCCGCAGCGACGAGCCGGCCCATTACTTCGAGAAGCCGATCAAGGAACTGACGGCCGAAATCTGGCCGCAATACGAAGCGCTGGTCTACATCGTGTCGCTGGGGGCGGTCGTCCGCACGATCGCGCCCTTTCTCAAAGACAAGCACGTCGATCCGGCCGTGATCGTGGTCGACGACAAGGCCAACTTCGCCATCAGCGTGCTGTCGGGCCACGTCGGCGGCGCCAACGTGCTGACCGAGCAGATCGCCGGCCGGCTGGCCGCCCAGGCCGTGGTGACCACGGCCAGCGATGTGGGCAAGACCATTCCCGTCGATATCTTGGGCCGCGAGCTGGGGTGGACCACCGAGTTGGACCAGAACATCACCAAGGTCAGCGCGGCGGTGGTGAACGAAGAGCCGATCGCCTTCGTGCAGGAGACCGGCGAAACGAACTGGTGGCGCCGCGACACGCCGCTGCCCAAAAACATCCAGCTTGTTTCGCTCGACGACGCCCGGCGGTTCAAGACGGCGTTGATCGTCACCGACCGGTTGGTGGAGGAGGAGTTTCTTTCCAAGGCGGTGCTTTATCGTCCCAAGTCGCTGGTGCTGGGCATGGGCTGCGACCGCGGAGTGACCCTCGAGCAGGTCGAAGAGTTCGTCTTTGCGACCCTCCAGCAACACAGCCTCTCGTTCACATCCGTGCGCAATCTGGCCACGGTCGATTTGAAGCAAGACGAGCCGGCGCTGGTCGAGTTCTGCGCCAAGCACAAGCTGCCGATGGTCTGCTACGCAAGCGAGCAACTCAAGAAGGTCGCCGCTCCGAACCCATCGGCCACAGTCGAGAAATACGTCGGCACGCCCGGCGTCTGTGAACCGGCCGCCTTGCTCAGTTCCGAAGGCGAACTGATTGTGCCGAAGCAAAAAGCGCCGATGCTGACGCTGGCGGTAGCGAGGGTGGGGTTCTAATCGCGGTGCTTCACAGCTTCTCCAGGTAGGCAAGAGTTCCTCAGCCCCGTTGCCGAAGATTGCCTAAACGGCCCCGGCGCGGTTTAATGCCTCCTTCGCTTTCGCAGGAGACATCATGCCAGGCAAATTGTTGCTGGTCGGCTTTGGGCCGGGCCAACACGACCATCTCACGTTCCGCGGTCGGGCGGCCATCGAAGAAGCCGAAGTCGTCATCGGCTACACCACTTACATCAAGCTGGTCAAGTCGCTCTGCGAAGGCAAGCAGGTGATCTACACCGGCATGACCGAAGAACTCAGCCGGGCACGCAAGGCCATCGACCTGGCCTACGAAGGCCGCCGCGTGGCCCTGATTTCGTCGGGCGACGTCGGCGTGTATGGCATGGCCGGCCCCAGCTTCGAGATTCTCAAAGAACGCGGCTGGCGGCGGGGCGAGGGAATCGACGTGGAGGTCATCCCCGGCGTGACGGCGGCCAGCTCGTGTGCCAGCGTGCTGGGAGCGCCGTTGATGCACGACTTCTGCACCATCAGCCTTTCCGACTTGCTCACGCCCTGGAACTTGATCGTCGAGCGAATCGACGCCGCGGCCAAGGCCGATTTCGTCGTGGCGCTCTACAACCCCAAGAGCGGCCGCCGCACCAAACAAATCGTCGAGGCCCAGCGGATCCTGCTTCGCTACCGCTCGCCGAGCACGCCCGTGGGCCTGGTGAAATCGTGCTACCGCGACTTGCAGAAAGTGGTGCTCACCACGCTCGACGACATGCTGAACCACGAGATCGGCATGCTCACCACGGTGATCGTGGGCAACAGCCGCACGTTCACCTTCGAGGGGCTGATGGTCACGCCCCGCGGCTATCAGACGAAGTACGATCTGGAAAGCGTCGATCATGGCACCGTCGAGATGATGCGGCGGCAGTTGGCTGAAAAACCGGTGCCCGGCCGGTCGCTCAAGACCTACGGCACGCTGTACGGCATCGGCGTCGGTCCCGGTTATGCGAAGTATCTCACGCAGCAGGCCCGGCAGGCGATCGAACGGGCGGCCTGTGTCTTTTATCCCCGCGGCAACTCGACCGACGAGAGCCTGGCGTTGAACACCATCGAGTCGTTCATGCGCAAGGACGCCCGGATCGAAGAGCTGATGTTTCCGATGACCAAAGACCGAGATTTGCTGGCATATTATTGGAACCTGAACGCCCAGAAGGTGGCCGACGTGCTGGCCACCGGTCAGGACGCGGCCTTCATCACGCTGGGCGATTCGACGATGTACAGCACGTTCATCTACGTGGTGAAGACGCTGCGCGAGACGTTGCCCGACGTGCCGATCGAGACGGTGCCGGGCATCTCCAGCTTTTCGGCGGCGGCGGCGATGATGAACCTGGCGATCGGCGAGGGGACCGAGCGTGTGGCGATCGTACCGGTCAACCGCGACGTGTCGAACGTCCGCGACGCCTTGGAAGCTTACGACACGGTGGTGCTGCTCAAGGCCGGCTCGAAGCTCAACCGGCTGGTGGCGTTGCTGGAAGAAACGGATCTGATCGACCATGCCGTGATGTTCAGCTACATCGGCACCGAAGACGAGCGCGTCGAGACCGACCTGCGCCGCTTCCGCAACGAGACGGCCGGCTATATGACGCTGATCATCGTGAAGAAGTCGCGAACGTTTCAGGTTGACGACGAAGATGTTGTACCGTGTTAGAAAGAGTGGGTCGTTCGTTTTGGGGTGTCGAGGTCGCTGGCCGAATGGAATGCCGCAGCAACGAGTCGCTCGCTCATTTGCGCGTGGCCGTGGTCGGCTATGGCTCGATCGGGCGACGCCACTGCGATAACCTTGCCGAGCTCGGCGTCGGCCGGCGGTTGCTTGTGCGCCGAAACGGCGACGTGAATCCGGCGTTGACCCCGCCCGACGATGCGGAGGTGGCGCGGTGCGCGCGGGAGGCCATCGATGCCGGCATCGATCTGGCCATCGTCTGCACTCCGACGTCGTCGCACACGAGCACCGCGCGGCAGTATCTGGCCGCCGGCATACCGCTGCTGATCGAGAAGCCGCTTTCGCACTGCCTGGCCGACGCCGAACACTTCACGCACGAAACCCGCGCGGCGGGCACCGCGGTCGGCATGGCCTATTCGATGCGCTACCACCCGGCCTATGTCTTGGCGCGCGATTACGTCCGCCAGAATCGGCTGGGCAGAATCGAACGTGCCCGCTTGTGGTTCGAAAGTTACTTGCCCGACTGGCACCCCTGGGAAGATTATCGCCAAAGTTATGCGGCACGGGCGGACTTGGGCGGCGGCGTGCTGCCGACTCTCGACCACGAAATCGACCTGGCAAATTGGTGCTTCGGGCCGCCGGAAAAGACGTGCGGCGCGTCTCGGCGGAGCGGCGCGCTCGAGATCGACGTGGATGACGCGGCCGAGATCAGGCTCAACTACGCTACGCACGACGTCGAAATCAGTCTGAGTTTTGGCCGTCGCGAGCGCCGGCGTGGATTTGAGTTTGCCGGCAGCGAGGGACGGCTGACGTTCTCTTTCGAGCGGCAGCGACTTGAATTTTGGCCCGCAAAGGGGTCGTTGCCCGAAGTGCTCTGGGAGCGGCCCGATTTCGACGTCAACGCGATCTACGTGGCCATGTTGCGCGACGCACTCGATGCGATTGTCGACGGCCGCGAGCCGCCCGTTCCCTTGAGCGCCGGCTTGGACGCGCTCCGCGTCGTCGATGCCGTGCGACGCGGCGGCAGCTAGCGGGCCCTAGCTGGGCAGATCCAAGAGCTGCCGCTTCTTGTCGACCAGCTTGGCATATTCGGCGCTGGCCCAGACGGCCGGCATCACGGCCTGCAGCGACGCTCCCTTGGCTGAGTATTGGCCGTAGACCACCAGCATGCCGACGTGCTCGTAGCCCACGCCGCACTGCGACAGCAGGTTGCGTTGCAGCAGCGCGTTCTCAATGGTCAACGCCGAGCTGAGATTTTGCACCGGCGGCTTGTCGCCCGACAGCCAGAAGTAATCTTCGTCGACCGCCACGTTGCGGCTCTCGGCCAGCTCCCACCGCGGGTCGTATTGCCACGGCGACTGCGCCAATGCCTGTGCCTCGCCCCAGTCGATGGCGTAGGGCGAATAATAGGTCAGCGGCGCGTAGCCAACCGGCTGGATGCGCAGCATCGATCATCCTTCGAGCGGATTTGCTGGTTGCGAGATGTGACGGTTGTGCCGCCGGCCGCGGAGACGATTGCGGGGAGAATTCCCCAACGCGAAGGGCAACCTTCGCCGCGGACGGACTGGGCCTTATTCCAGCCTAGTTCGCGCCCGGCAAGAAGCAAGCAAAAACAGCGGCGGCTGATGATCGAGAACCACAATCCCGCCGGGCCTTACGCCGCGCGGGCTGGGATTTGCCGTCGGCAAGGAATCAGGCAGCCGCGGATGTTCCGCGCAAACCTTCGGCCATACCGGTCCGACGGGCACGCTCTGTTGGGCCGATCCTGCCCGTGACGCTGCTGTGCGTGGGCTTGAGCCTGTGGTGCATTCCTGCCGCTGCCCTGTTCCCTGCCCCTCCTTGCTTCCCGAATTGGCAACCGCTAGCATGCTTCGCTACGCGCTAGAACCTCCTCGGGGCCTTGTGACATGGCCGCAGATCAGCGCACGCCTGCCGCGCGGTTCGCCGAGGCCGAAAAGTGCCTATATTTTGGTGAAGGGTGCATGTCAAGGGAGTCAAGATGATCCGACGAGAACCGAGCCGCCGCAAGCGGGACAAACGAGCGGTCAAGAAACCCGGACAAAAGAGATCCGAACAGACGATTAGCGAAACGCTGGCTGAACTCGACCGGGTGGAAACCGCTTCACCCAAGGCCAAGCCGCTGATTGATTTGTTCCGAGATTGGCTTACCGACGAGTCGGGTTACGACGAAGAAACCTGGCCCAAGTTGAAGAATGCCTTGAATCGCGAACGCGCACGCGTCGGCGCTCGGAGGCTTTTCGATGCCTGACGTCGTCCTGCTCGACGCAGGACCGCTGGGCATGGCGTCCCACCCTCGCCCCAGCTCGGAAATTCTCGCCTGGATGTCGCGACATTTCGCGGCCGGTGTGGAGTTGCTTGTGCCTGAGATCGCCGATTATGAGGTTCGCCGCGAGTTGTTGCGGGCAAACCGGCTGCAGGGAGTTAATCGGCTTGATCAGTTGAAAGCGAGGTTGGGATATTTGCCGATTACCACCGACGCCATGCTGCGCGCCGCCGAGTTGTGGGCCGACGCGCGGAAACGCGGGAAGCCGACCGCCAGCGATCCGGCATTGGACGCCGACGTGATACTCGCCGCTCAGGCACAGTGCATTCTTGGCAAAGACGTTGTGGTGGCCTCGTCGAACCCGAAGCATCTTGGCCGATTTGTTGCGGCCGACTTTTGGCAAAATATCGAGCCGTGACCCTCGCCCAGTGGAAGAGAGTTAGGGAGTACTCTGCTGATAGGCTACGGGCCTTTTGCCAAGCGCTTGAGCGTTCGGATATTGACTCAATGCGGCGATTCGCGGCCGAGGTGCCCGACCTCTTTCGCAAGCTTCATGAGCAGCAGTACCCGGACTGGGCCGTGTGCAATGCCGCTCAAGAATCTTCGCCAGAAGCAATTCGAACGTTGCTCGAGCTTGGAGCCGACATTAACGAGCAAGATTCCAACGGCGACACCGGCCTGTGCTGGGCCGTTATGGAAGGACGGCACGATGCCGCGAAGGTGCTTCTAGAAGGCGAGGCCGATCCAAATCTCGGTTGTCCGATTTTTCACGTGGCTTGCCAGGACGTGGAAGACCGCATCGGCGTCGCTGCCCTTTTATTGGACCACGGAGCCGATATCAACCAGCCGTTTCTTGTCGAAGGGCTGCCGCCGCGAAATGTCTTAAGCGAGGCGATATCGCGAGGTCATGAGGAATTGGTCGCGTTTCTTAAATCGCGCGGCGCCAAGCTGCCTGAAGGGCCGGCTGGCCGCGGCGAGCCTATAGAGCCAGATTTTGAGCCTGGGGATTATACCACCGAGATCGTGCGTCATTTCCGAAAACATTATGGCGACCCCCTGCCTGAAGTCGTTTACGAGATTGTCCCATCTTCCGACAGCCCCATCGAGGTGCATTACATTCCGCTGACCGCCAAGGGCGATTCCTCGGTCCTCTTCACCAGCGGTTTGGGCCCGGAAAAGGGACCCGGAAAAGGGGATAAGTCCCATTATTAAAGACCCGGAAAAGGGGATAAGTCCCATTATTAAATGGGACTTATCCCCTTTTCCGTGCCCCCCTTTTCCGTGCCTTATTAAATGGGACTTATCCCCTTTTCCGGGCCTCCCCTTTTCCGGGCCCAAGTAAGTCAGAGACGTCATGGCGGCCATTGGCGAGCACCCACCAAAGCGCTAGGCCGCCTTGTTCGCCCCCAGGAATCGGCCCCGGAAAAGGGGACCCCGGAAAAGACCCCGGAAAAGGGGATAAGTCCCATTATTAAATGGGACTTATCCCCTTTTCCGGGCCATTAAATGGGACTTATCCCCTTTTCCGGGCTCTTTTCCGGGCTCGAAGGCGGAACGCGATTACCTGGAGGTGCTGACCGACCTGGTGGAAAAGTACGAGGCGGTGGCTTACCCGGCCGAGCCGGCCAGCGACGACGAGATGTTGGCCCACCTGCTGGACGCGCGCGGGATGAGTCAAACGGAGCTGGCGGCCAAGGTCGGTATCGCCGGTTCGACGATCTCGGAGGTGCTGCACGGAAAACGCAAACTGCGCCGTGAGCATATCGCCCGCCTGGCCGCGTTTTTCGGCGTCTCTCCGGCCGTGTTTGGTTCGAAGTAAACTTGCAATCAATTCTTTCGCGGCCCGCGCCGGGACTGGCCGTAAACCGCGGCGACGCCCCGACTTCTCACGAAGTCGGCTGCGCACCGGTGCGCAATGCGGATTCAGCCGGCTGCCGACCGCGACCACAACCTATTGTGGTCACGTTAGCACCAACCACTACATTTTGTGGTCTATAAAAGCTTGACAACAATAGGTTCACGGGTACACTTATCGCTGGTGGACCGCGAAATGCGTCATCCACGCTTTAACCGCCCAGTCAGGCAGGCGCCTGCCGGTCGCGTCACGCCGTCGAGGGACGCACAGACCAGGATCAAGGTCGAATCTTCAGAGCTTTGAGCCGCCCCGCGCAGCAATCGCGGCTCGATGCTGCGCGCCTGGATGAGAGATGAGAGATGAGAGATCAGGGATGAGGGATAGGCCCCCTCTTCCCTCGCTCGTCCTTTCCTGAACCCTGAACCCTGAACCCCGAACCCCGAACCCTCTACCCATGATCCCACCCATCCGCTTGGAGAAAGGCCAACCCATGAGCAACTACCGCAACCCGATTCAACGCTGGCCGGTCCGCGATGGCTACCGCGCCGTCGAACGCGTCTCCGATGTGGCCCTGATGCCCGCCGACGAAGTGCCCGATTCGCGCGTCGAATGGCTCTGGCCCGGAGTCATTCCCGTCGGGCACGTCACGCTGGTGGCCGGCGAACCGGCCAGCGGCAAAAGTTTTTGGATGGCCGACCTGGCCGCCCGTGTCAGCTTCGTTCGCCCCTGGCCGTACCGTGGCGATACGGCCGTAATCCAAAATCCAAAATCGAAAATCGAAAATGGCGCTGTCGTTCTGGTCAACTCCGACGATGCCTTCGCCGAGGTGCAGCAGCCGCGGCTGGCGGCCGCCGACGCGAACCTGACTCACGTGGGGCTGATGCGGCGCCTGCCGCCCGGCAGCCGGTACTCGCAGACATCTTTGGTCGGCCCGGTCATGAACCGCTTGCAGGCCGTGAAAGAGGCCGTCCAGGAAGCCGGCGACTGCAAGCTGGTGATCGTCGACGATCTGGCCCGCTTCGTCCGCAACGGGCTGGGCAAAGTGACCCGCGCCGATCTGCTGCTGGCGATCGACGGCCTGCGATGCATCGCGGGCGAGTGCGACGTGGCCGTGGTCGTCGTCTGGCGGTTGGAGCGGACCGGCCGGACCGCCGCGCGGATGCTGGAAAACCTGTTGCCCTCGGCGGCGATGGCCTGGCTGGTCGGCAACGACCCCTATCGGCCGCGGCTCCGCTGGGCGGTGGCGCTCCGGTGCCACTTCGGCCCGCTGCCTGGGCCGATGGCGTTTCATATTGAAGACCACAGCGTCGTTTGGGAGTCGCCGCCCGACACGGTGCCGGCGGATGTGATGGCGGCCTTTGTCCGCAAGAGCGAGCGGCGGCTGGAGCGCGAGCAGGCGGGCCGCTGGGCGCTGGAACGTCTGGCCGACGGACCGGTGGAAGCCAACACGCTGTTCGACGACGGCGAGGCGTTCGGTTTCAGCCCGCGGACGCTGCGCCGGGCACTGGGCGATCTCGGCCTCAAACCGAAGAAGCAGGGCAACGACGGGCCGTGGTGCTGGGCGCTCAAGGCAGAAGGCAAAAGGCAGAAGTCAGAAGAGAGGGAACAGGAGGAGTGCCAGCGTGTCGAGGTTGTTGGCTCGCCGTCTGCGGAGAGCGGTGACGGGACGGCCTGGGAAGGCCATCCTCCTATGCCGAGCGAAGATGGCCAACTCGCGACAAATGAGGAGGCCGTGCGCGCCGCCACGACCCTCAGCCCGGCCAGCTCCCAGAAGGAGAGGGAGAACTGCGCGAACAGCCCGGTGACTGCTGCTACGGCGGACGGCACACGGAGTGTGCCTGCTACTTTGGTCGAAGATGGCCAACTCGCGACAAATGAGGAGGCCGTGCGCGCCGCCACGACCCTCACCCCGTCCCTCTCCGAGCCGGAGAGCGAGGACTACCCGCCCTCGTTGGCCGAGTTCCCCATCACCGATGCCAGCACGTGCGACAACGACAGAATCACGATCGTCGTGCTGCGCCCCAGTTCGCCCGGCGCGGAGCTGTCGGCCGTGGATGCCGCGCCGCCGTAGGAGACGGAGAGAAAGAGAGACGGAGAGACGGCGCTGCAGTCTGAATCCCGGCGCGCCGCGAAACCCTGAACCCTGAACCCTGAACCCTGAACCCTGAACCCAAAGATGCAAGGAGATCCCATGCGACAAGAGCTGACTGTTCGACAACAGACTGCGTTGAATGCCAAGCTGGACCGACTCGGCCGGGCGGCGCATTTGGCACATGAGCGTGCCAAGGTGTGCGCGGCCAAACTGGTCGAAAACGCGGCCCGCGCCGGGCAGGCCCTCTGCAAAGCCCGCGACCTGTGCGACACCGACGACTGGGACGATTTCCTGGTCAACAAGTTCAAAGGCTCCGAGCGCACCGCGCAGCGCTACATGTACATCGCCCGGCACTGGACGCTGCTCAAAGCCGTCGCCCCGCCCGAAGCGCTCACCTCGGTGCGCAAGGCGACGCAGCTTCTCAATACGTTATTGGTCGGCGAACACTTGCCCGACGGCGCCGCAACGCGGCGCCGCAAAAAGCGGGCAAGCGGCAGGCTGCAACTTCCGGCCCCGCCGGCCGTGCCCGACTCGGCCGCTTCCGCCGCCGCGCCGGCGCCGGACCAGGCCCTAACCGTCGCGGCAGAAGATGACGAGCAGCGGACGGGACTGCGGCGGATGTACCGAGAGATGCAGCGGACGCTCGACGAGCTGAGCCACGAACTGACGGAGCTGACGCCCCGCCATTACCACGTGACGCACGCCATCGAGGCCATCCGTCGCGCGCGTTTTCACTTTTTCCAGGCCGGGCACACGCTGTTTTCCATTTCGGCCTCGGCCGCCGGTTCGGAGGAAAATTCACAAATGCATGGCCAGCAATAGGTTGCGACGAATCCGTGCGCTGCTTCTTGATTGCTGATGGCGTGTCTGCCGCCGCGCGCGGCGGGACGTAAAAAAACCGCCGCCGCGCGCGGCGGCGGTTTGACAAAAACCAATCCGCCACCGGGCGGCAGTTCAGGCAATATCTCACCAGCGCGCGCCGCATTTGCTAGAATCGCGTGGTAAAGCGTTTCAATCTTTACGAGCCCCATGTGAACAGAATCCTTTTTCGCCCCAGCGCGTTCTTGGTCGCGCTGTTGACGCTGCCGCTAGTCTCGCGGGCACGTGCTTGATTCACGCTCTCTTGTTGCCTAGAGTGATGCGGGGAGCCAGTCAGACATGCCGCCGGAGGTAAGGCCGGCGGTCGGTTCGATGCTCCAGTGTTTCACCCAAAAGAACACGCAACGCAATGGAACAACCATCTCTCGACCAACTCCATGGCGATGACGTCGCGGCGATCGACGCCCTGCGCGAGCATTACGCGCGCTTGAAAGCCGAGCTGGGCCGTGTGATCGTCGGTCAGGAACGGGTGATCGAACGGTTGGCGATCTGCCTGTTCGCCCGTGGACACGCTTTGCTGATGGGCGTGCCGGGCCTGGCCAAGACGCTGCTCGTCAGCAAGCTGGCCGAGACGCTCTCGCTGCGGTTCAGCCGCATCCAGTTCACGCCCGACCTGATGCCGATGGACATCACCGGCACCGATATTCTGCAAGACATCATCGGCGGGCGGCGCGAGTTCGAGTTTGTGCATGGGCCGATCTTCGCCAACATGGTGCTGGCCGACGAGATCAACCGCGCCCCGCCCAAGACGCAGGCCGCCATGCTGGAAGCGATGCAAGAACACAAGGTCACGGTGCTGGGCAAGACGTTCCGGCTCGAGCCGCCCTTCATGGTGCTGGCCACGCAAAACCCGATCGAGCAGGAAGGCACGTATCCGCTGCCCGAAGCTCAGCTCGACCGCTTTATGTTCTTCATCGAAGTCGATTATCCCGACGAGGTCGAAGAGATCGACATCGCCCGGCGGACCACGGGCGAGGCACTGCCCGATTTGCGGCACGTGCTGAGCGGCGACGAGATCATCGCCTGCCAGAGCCTGGTGCGGCGCGTGCCGGTGCCCGACCATATCTATGCCTATGCCGCCCGGCTGGTGCGCCGCACGCGGCCGAAAGACGGGACCGCGCCGGGCTGGCTGAAGCCGTTCGTGGCCTGGGGGGCCGGTCCGCGGGCCGTGCAGTACCTGGTGCTGGGCGCGAAGGCCCGCGCCGCGCTGTCGGGCAGCTACATGGCGCGGCTGGAAGACGTGCGCGACGTGGCCTTGCCCGTCCTCACCCACCGCGTCATCACCACCTTTGCCGCGCAGTCCGAAGGCATCGACAGCAGCCAGATCGTGCGGCGGCTGCTGGAAGAGACGGAGGAAACGTGATTCGATTTTGGATTTTGGATTTTGGATTCCCACCAATCCAAAATCCAAAATCGAAAATCCAAAATGGTCGTCCCATGCAACATCAATCCCGCCCGTTCCTCGATCCCAAAGTCCTGGCCCGGCTGGCCGGCATTCCGCTCTTCGCGCGGCAGCCGATGCAGGGCACAGTGTCGGGCAGGCATCAAAGTCCGCACCGCGGCTCCAGCGTCGAGTTCGCCGAGTATCGCGAGTACGTGCCGGGCGACGACGTGCGGCGGATCGACTGGCGGGCCTACGGCCGCAGCGACCGCTATTACGTCAAGGAGTTCGAGGCCGACACCAACCTGCGTTGCTGCCTGGTGCTCGATACCAGCGGCTCGATGGACTTCGGCTCGCGGGGGCAGACGAAGATCGAATACGCGCGGCGGATCGCGGGGGCCTTGAGCTACCTGGCCGTGTTGCAAGGCGACGCCGTGGGGCTGACGTGCATCGCCGGCGGCGTGGTGCGCAACATCCCGCCGCGCCGCAACCCGGCCCATCTCTCGGCCGTGTACGACGTGCTGGAGGCGACGCGGCCGCGCGGCACGACGCAGTTGCCCGAAGCGCTGCACGAGCTGGCCGAGACCGTCCGTCAACGGGCGTTGATCGTCGTTCTCTCCGACCTGTTCGTGGAGCCGGAGCAGTTGCGCGAGTGCTTCGAGCACCTGCGGTTCCGCAAGCACGACGTGGCGGTGTTTCACCTGCTCGATCCGCTGGAGCTCGACTTCGACTTCCGCCGGCCGATGCGGTTCGTCGATCTGGAAGGCGGCACCTCGATCTTCGCCGAGCCGAACGCCATCGCCGAGCGTTACCTGGCGGCGCTGCGGATGTACCTCGATCGCCTGAAGCAGATCGTGCTGGAATCGGTCGTCGATTACCACCGCGTCAACCTCAGCGACGACTACGAGCAGGTGCTGGCCCGCTTTCTTACGCAACGCTCCCGCTGGCGAGGCCGGCCGTGATTTTTCTGCATCCGCTGCTGCTGGCCGGGCTGGCGCTCACGGCGTTGCCGGTGCTGATCCATCTGATCAACCAGTTGCGCTACCGCACCATTCGCTGGGGCGCGATGATGTTTTTGTTGCAGGCCAATCGCATGGCCCGCGGGCTGGCGCGGCTGCGGCAGTGGCTGGTGCTGTTGATGCGGATGCTGGCCATCGCCTGCCTGGTGTTCGTCATCAGCCGCCCGTTGGCCAGCGGCTGGATGGGTTGGGCCGGCGGACACGCCGACACGACGATCATCCTGCTCGACCGTTCGCCCAGCATGGCCGACGCCTCGGCCGGCCGCTCGAAACTGCTGGCCGCGCGCAAGCAGCTTGCCGACGCGCTCGGCCGGCTCTCGTCGACCCGCTGGGTGCTGATCGAAAGCGCGACGGCCCGGCCCCGCGAGCTGGAGTCGCCCGCGGCGCTGGAACAATTGCCTGAGACGGGTCCGACCAGCGCCGCGGCCGATCTGCCGGCCATGCTGGAAGCGGCCCGCGATTACCTTGTCGCCAACCAGTCGGGCAGCACGGAGGTCTGGATCTGCTCCGACCTGCGGGCCAACGACTGGAACGCCGACGACAGCCGTTGGGGCCGATTGCGCAGCTCGTTCGCCGGGCTGCCGCAGCCCGTCGGCTTTCACCTGCTCGCCTACAGCCAGCCGCCGCGGGGCGACGTGGCCGTGCGCGTGACTTCCGTCCGCCACCGTAAGTTGGGCGACGGCATCGAGCTGTTGGTGTCGTTGCGGCTATCGACACCTGCGGCCGCCGGCGGGCCGCTCACGGTGCCGGTGCGGTTCGACATCGGCGGCGCGCGATCGACCTTGAGCGTGGAGCTTTCCGGCACGAGCGTCGAGGTGCGAGATCATCGTATCGTGCTCGACGGCAAGCACCAGCGTGGCTGGGGCCGCGTGTCGGTTCCGGCCGACAGCAACCCCGCCAACAACGAGTATTACTTTGCTTTCGACGCGACGCAGTCGGCCCACGCGCTGATCGTGTCCGACGAGCGCGAGGTCGCCGAGTCGCTGCGGTTGGCGGCGTCGATCTCTCCCGATCCGGGCAACCTCTCTTCCGCCGACGTTGTGCCGACCGACCAGATCGACGGTATCGACTGGAGCAAAGCGGCGCTGGTGCTATGGCAGGCGCCGCTGCCGGCCGGCGAACCGGCCCGGCAGCTTGCGGCGTTGGTCGACCGCGGCGGACAAGTGATCTTCTTTCCGCCGCGACAGGTGACCGATGACTCCGCCTTCGGCCTGTACTGGAAATCGTGGACTGCGGTGGGCGACGACGCGGTGATCGATCGTTGGCGTAGCGACGAAGACCTATTGGCGAATACGCAAAGCGGCGCGGCCTTGCCGGTCGGCAAGCTTCGAATTCGCAAGGTGTGCGCGGTGGCCGGCGAGGCGACTCCGCTGGCGGCTTTGCCCGGCGGCGAGACGCTGGTGGCCCGTGCCGCCACGCCTCGCGGCGGCGTTTACTTCTGGGCCACGACGCCCGCCGCCACCGACTCGAACCTGGCGACTGAAGGCGTTGTGCTGTATGTCGCGGTGCAGCGGGCATTGGCGGCGGGCGCGGCGGCGCTGGGCACCGCCCGGCAGGTGGCGGCCGGCAGCGGCGATTCCGACATGGCGACCACGTGGCAGCGGCTGGCCGGCAGCGAGACGGCCTTGTCGAGCGAATATGCCGTGCAGGCCGGCGCGTATGCCGCTGGCGACGTGCTGCTGGCCGTCAATCGGCCGGAACAAGAAGATTTGGCCGCGTCGTTGGACGATGCTCGTGTGGCCGGCCTGTTTCAGGGCCTCGATTTTACGCGGATCGACCAAGTGGCTTCCAGCGAGCGATCGCCGGTGGAAGAGATTTGGCGGTCGTTCTTGATTGCCATGCTGGCCGCGCTGGTGGCCGAGGCCTGGCTCTGTCTTCCGCGCCGCGTGCAAGTGGGCCTCGCTCCAGTGACGGCGTAGACGGGTGGTGTCTTAATAGTGAGTTGGCCGTAGCAATAGCCGTAGGGTGGGACCAGCGAGCTTGCGAGCGCCGGCCCACCACGACTGCCGAAAATGGTGGGCCGGCGCTCGCAAGCTCGCTGGTCCCACCCTACACCTCGTGACCAACTCACTGTTAAGAGACTACCCGTAGACAACCGCGTTTGCATGGGCGGCGTGGGTGCGCTAGAATTAAATCGTATGTCTACGAGTCAACCGCTTTCCGATCCTGCTCCTCTACCTCTGATCGAATCCGTGCTCGGCGCTTCGCCGGAGGTCGTGCTCACGCGTCCGACGCAAGACGCCGACGAGCAGATAATCGCGTGGAAGGCCCATGAAGAGCGCCTCGCCGCTTGGACGCCAGCGAGCGGCGAACCGGACGTCCGAGCTGACGAAGACGGATACGTGCTGCCTGGCCACAAGACGGTTGCGGTGGCACTGCAGATCGCGGCGCGGCTGCGCGAAGCCGGGGTATGCGCTCCCTTTCGGACCGGGCAAACTGCAAACGGCGGCATCAACTTCGAGTGGAGGAGCGGCAACCGTACACAAAGGCTGACCGTTAACTCTCGCGGTGAAACGGAACTCGCGAGATTTGAAGACTCCAATCTCATCTTCAGGGAACCCGTCTCCTTAGCCTAGGTGCATCGTCACAGTTTACGTGTCGGTGCCAAACTCGTTCAGCAGTCTGTCGATCCGTGCGTGCAGCTCGCCGCGGGAGACCACGAGATCGCATCCCGCCTGACGGGCGGCGGCCAGCAGGCCCGTGTGGACGTGCGGCCCGAATGCGATGACCTTCGCCTGCGGCAGACGCGACCGCAACTCCGGCATCAACTCGCCGATCTTCAGACCCGGCGTCGATAGGTCGATGATGACCAGCGCGGGAGCTTCGCCCTCAAGCCTTTCTTCGATTGCGCTGGTGCCCAGGGCGGTGCGCAGCTCGGCGCCGGCGCGACTCGCGGCGCCCGTGACGGCCGAAACGCACGCCAAATCGGCGGTGATCAACAGGACCGGTGCGGCCATGTCATTCTGGCTCCTTGGGCTGCTGTTGCCCCCTCTCGCTCGTCGCGATGGGAATGGGAAACGCCAGCCCTTCAATATATTGCAGCGGTTCATAAACGTCTGGATTGTCTGGCGCCAATGGGGCCGCAGCGCCTGGGGGCGCTGGCCCGCCCATGGGCATGCCCGGCCAGCCGCCGGCGCCCGCGGCAGGCACGGCCATGCCGGCGCCGATTCGCATGCGTCGCTCGTGGATCGGGTCGTCCGGTGAAGTGCGCCGCAGACGGTCGAGCGTGCCCCGCACGTCCTCGGCCGAAGTCACATGATTACCTGGACTGTAAATCAGAGGCGTGCCGGCGGGCACCGTCGCGACGTTCTCTGAACGAACAGAGGCTTTGAGCCCCCATCGCAGCCATTCAAAGGGCTGATTGCTGTACGGATCGCCGGGCAGCGGGGCGAAGTACTCACCCAAATCGCTCAGTTTCTCCGGAAGTTCGTCATGCCCCAATCGCCACCATTCGGCAGCCAGTGCCAGCAGGGTCGCGCGGCGATAACACAACGTCCAACGCCTCGCCTCGACGAAACCTTCGGTGGGAAGATATGGGTGAAAGAGAGTTGTCTGGCTAAGGACCTGCGCTCGTGCGAGATCGACCCGGGGCGAGACGACGGCCGGTGTGACCCGGCCAAGAACCCGACCAAGAAGGACCAGCTCGGCGGCTCCGGCCTCGGTCATATTCAAGGCCGTCTCATATCTCAGTAGTCGCCGGGCTCGGGTGAATTCCCAGGGCGCCCACCTGAGAACCCATGGATCCGGTCGGGCCTGGATCTGCTCGATCCAACTGAGGTCCGCCTGATATTCTCGCCACAGCACGTCGGTCAACGGCTCATTCGGCACGTCGCGCCGTTGTAGTTTGCCCACCGCAGCTTTCAGGCGATCCACGGTTTGCCCCTCGCGCGCTCCCCAGCGAGTCAACTGCGATAAAGCGGCGCGTTCCATGTCGTCTCCCAAAACCTCGCCGAGGACACCGCTTCGCCGACGTATGAGACGCGCAAAGTTGAGAACGGCGTGGTAGCGCTTCCAAGCCTTGTCCAGTTCGCCGTTGCCCTCGGCTACTTGGCCGTACCGTATGATCGATTCTGCCGTATTTGCCCAGCCGCTCGCCGCGCTCGGCGTCGTTTCTCCGGTGGCTGCGTCGGCCGGGAGCCGTAACAGCGCGCTGACGACGGCATCGACGCGTCCGCGATTCTCCTGCAACCACGTCCTCACGTCCGGATCGGGCCCCTCATTGCCGGGGTCCGTCAATGCCTGAAGGCCCGCGCCACGCTGTGGCCGCAGTTGCTCGCACGCATTGAGGAACAAGCGAACGGCCTGGATGGCTTCCGATCCGGGCGCTGGAGGGCCGTGAACCTCGAAGTTGCCGATCTCCATTTCCGGAATCTCCCACACGCGGTATGCCGGCACCGCGACGAGTAGTGCCAAGGCGGGAACGACCAGCGCGGCGACCGGCGGCAGCAGCGCGCGAAGGCCGCGGCGTTCGAGAATCCAGCGCGTCGAGCGGAGCCAGGTGGCGGCGAACAGCCCGGCCGCCAGCGGTGCCACCGACCACCACCAACCGATGGCCAGCACCTGCATCAACGCCGCCCAGGCCAACAGCAGGCCGGCGAGAATGACACCGAACACCGCCGCCACCAGGCCGCTACGGCAAAACATCGAGCAGAACTGCCCGGCGCCGAACGCCAGCGACGTCCACACGAAATAGCCGGTCACCCCCGCGACCCAGTCAACCCGCCACCGGCTGCCCGGCGGCCAGATGTCGACCGCGAACCAGGACAACACGAGCGGTCGGGTCCAAGCGGAGGCGAAGGACTGGGAAATTGAAACCAACTCCAGCGGCACGACGAGTAGATGTGCAATGAGCAACACCGTCGCCAGCACGACGGCCGCGCCGCCCCAGAACAACTGGCGGCCGCGCCACACGATCCGCGGGGGCACGCCCCGCTCGGCGAAAAAGCGGAATTGCGACCCCTCTTGGTCGCCGAGGAACGTGCAGGACCCAAGCAGTGCGAGCACGAGCCCGACTGCCGGAATCACCCCTACGCCAACAAGCGGGTCGCCCCACGCGGCCAAGGGCAGCAGCAAACCGAGCGCCAGGAGCACCGCCAACATCCGCCGGGAGCGCTGCCACTCCTGCCACAACAGTCGCTTCAAAGCTATCTGCCGCAGGCCCTCTTGCCGATGCCGAGCCGCGGCGCTGCGCCGACCGTGCAACCAGGCCGCGCCAACACGTGCGTCAATCAGCCACACCGCAGCCGTGGCCAGCGGAATGGTCGTGTACAACAGGCCTGGTTCCGGTGGACGCCAACTGGTGAAACCGAAAAGAAGTGCCATATCGAGGCCGCCAAACGTACCGATGGAGGTGACGAAGAGGCATGCCCCAGCCGCGATGGCGCCCAGCACCGCGGCCATCAAGGGCCGTGCCGAGCGGAGCGAGAAAAACACCGACCAACCCATCGCTTGCAGCACCATAGCCGCGTAAATCGAGGCCGCTTCAAACGCGCCGCGTAAGGCACATGGTTCGGTCATGCGCGCGATGGACATGTCGTCGGCCGCCGATGGCAGCCCGCCCAATGCGACGCCGAGCAGCACCACTGTAAGCAGCAGCGTGGCGGCGAGCGCCACGAACACTTTGCCGGCGAAGAGCCGCATCGACGTGAGCGGCAAGTACCGCAGAAACTCGTGCGTCGATTCCTCGCGTTCCAACGCGAACAGCGTGGCCCCGGCGCCCAACGCAAAGCAGGGTGGCAAAATGCCTGCCAGGCCAAACAAGCCGGGCAGCCGCTCCCGCGGGTCGGCTGCGAGCAAAAAGATCAGCCCGTCGCAACCGAGCCCAAAGAGGGCCAGCGCCAGCCAAAACCCGCGCAGCACGCGGTACTCTTTCCACATCAGGCGAAGCATCGCGGTCATGGCACCGGCACCTCCTCGACCGCCGCACCGCGTTGCATCGCGGGCGGCGATTGCAAATAAGCCACAAAGATTTCTTCCAACGCCGGAGTGCGGACCTCGACGGCGGCCACCGACTCGTGCGTGCGCAACGCTTCGACGTGCTCCTCCGCCAGATAGCGCACCAGCAATTGCCACTGCCGTGTACGATGCCGCCTCCGCAGTAGCTCGCCGCAAACCGTCGGCGGCGCCGCCGCGCCGTCGGCCAGCGTTACCGTCAACTCGCGGACCTGCTCTTTGAGCGTGTCGAGCCGCTCGACCAACAACAGCTTGCCGTGGCTGATGATCGCCACAAAATCGGCCACCCGCTCGACCTCGGCAATCTGATGGCTCGACAACAGAACGGTCCGCCCGGCGGCCGCCAGATCGACCATGCTTTCCAGAAACTCGCGCCGCACCAGCGTGTCGAGGCCCGAAGTCGGCTCGTCGAGCACGAGCACGCCCGGCTCGTGGGCCAGCGCCAGCGAGAGGGCGACTTTGGCCCGCATCCCTTTGGAAAGGTCTTTGATCTTTCGCTCGCGCGGCAGCTCGTACTGCTCGACAAGCGACTGATAGCGGGGCAGGTAGGCGGCATCGTAAAAGCCGGCCGCGAACCAGCCGATTTCGGCGACCGTCATCCACTCGTACAGCGTCGGCCGTTCGGGCACGTAGCCCACGCGGCGGCGGATGGCCAGCCCGTCGCGGCGGCTGTCGAGGCCCAGCACCCGCGCCTCGCCGGCCGTCGGCTCTTCCAGCCCCAACAGCAGCTTGATGGCCGTCGTCTTGCCGGCGCCATTCTCGCCCAGCAAGGCGAACACCACGCCCGGCGGCACTTCCAGCGAAACATCGGCCAGCGCCGTGTGGCTGCCGAACCGCTTGGTGACCTTCTTCAACTGAATGACCGGCTCCATACTCACACCTTTTGTTTCTCGCCTCGCTTGGTTGATCGTTTTTCCGCCGCCGACAGCTCCTGCTCGACCAGCGAGCGCAGATCGTCGATTTCGAGCTGGCTTTGCACGGCCTCGGCCAGCACTTGCCGCAGCCGGGCGCGAATCAGCTCCCTGCGCTGGCCGCGGCAGCGTCGCTCGGCCCCCTCGGCCACTTCCAGCCCTGTGCCGCGGACCGGCGAGAGCACCGCCTCGCTTTGCAGCTCGCGATAGGCACGGGCCACCGTGTTGGGATTCAGCGCCAGCTCGCGGGCCAGCTCGCGCACCGAGGGAACGAGCTCGCCTTGGCGCAGCGCGCCGCAGGCCACGGCGAACTTGACCTGCCGCACGATCTGGTCGTAGATGGCCAGGCCGTCGTGAGGATCGATGGAAAGGAACATGGCGCGGACCCAATGTGTACTGTCGTAATAGTACAGTATCAAACGGGGCGGCAGGCGTCAAGCCCCTGTGGCCCGAATCGAATTGCCTGTGGGTTTGCGCAATCTCTGTAGGGAACGGACTCCGTGCCGTTCCGCCGCGCGCCGCTTGACGCCGCGCCGGTTTTGCGGAACGCGAAGGGCGAAGATCCAGCGGGCGACAACGCCGTTCCGCTCGCGGAGCGAGCGGGCCACGTAGCCCGCTTGCTCCGCAAGCGGACAGGCTTTGCGCCGGCCCACGCTACGACTCTTCACGACCCAGCGCCCGCAGCAGTTCGAAGGTGTAGATGCCCGTGTCGTGGCCGTCGCTGAATTTGATGCTGTAGGCGTAGTTTCCGACCGGGCTCATGTCGAGCAGCGTCAGCGGTCGGGCCTCGGCCAAGGAGAGCACGGGCAACATCGTCGCCACCGCCGGCGGCTGCGAGCGCTTTTCGCGGCAGCTTGCACAAGGGCAATGGTCGCGAAGCTCGCTAACGCGGTAGCTTCGCCGCTGGCCGTCGCTCCATTCGATCAGCAGTTCGTTGTCGCCGCGTAACGAAAGGTTGGTAGGCCGAGAGTCCATAGAGAGATGAGGGATGAGAGATGAGGGATAAGGGATGAGGAATGAGGGATGAGCGCCGACTCTCGGCATCTCTCATCCCTCATCCCTCATCCCTCCCGCAAATCGGTGACGAACATACACCCCGGGCTGTGGGTGATCGCGATTTCTGGTTTCGCGGCGGCCAGGGCAAGCTGGGGCGTCACGCCGCAGGCCCAAAAAACAGGGACTTCATCCGACGCCACGGGCACCGCGTCGCCAAAGTCGGGCCGCGAAAGGTCGGTAATGCCCAACTCGGCAGGATCGCCGACGTGGACCGGCGCGCCGTGCATCGTCGGATAGCGGGCCGTGATCTCGCGCACTTGTTCGACGTGTTCGGGGCGAAACGGTCGCATGCTCACCACCAGCGGTCCCGCGAACCGGCCGGCCGATCGGCAGGCGAGCTGGGTGCGGAACATCGGCACATTGCGGCCCAGCTCAATATGCCGCACCGACAGGCCGGCCGCCAACAACGCCGCCTCGAACGTAAACGAGCAGCCCAGCAGAAAGCCCACGAAGTCGTCGCGCCACCATGAGACGATCTCAGTCGGCTCGTTGCTCTCCGGCACACCGTCACGAAAGACGCGGTAGCGGGGCACGTCGGTCCGCAGATCGGCCCCCGGCGCCGACCGCTTCGGCTGCGGATCGCCCGGCCCGGTTTGCTCGATGAGCGGGCAGGGCCGGCTGTTCAACCGGCAAAACTCGGCGAACTCCTCGGCGACCGTCAGCGGCAGCACGACCAAATTCGTCTGCACAAAGCCGGGGGCCAACCCGGCCGTCGGACCCGTATGCCGTCCCGCGCGGATCGCTTGTCGCAATTCGCTCGCGCTGGTTGCGGAAGTGGCTGGAAAGAGAATCATCGTGTTGTTCTTGGGTCCGTTGGCCGTCGTTGATCGACCAGCCTAATCGCTTTTCCTTCGGACCGCGGCAAGCTGCCCGGCGGCACGCACCTGACATCGACCCGCAGGCCGAGCCGCACGTACACTTCGTCGGCGATGCGCCCAGGTTGCTCCAGACGGTCTTCGACCTCGATGGCCAACTGGTCCATCTCGTCTATTCTATACGCCACGAGCCGGAATTCGTCGACCTCCGGAAAACCGCGCACGATCTGCTCCACCGAACTGGGGAAGACGTTCACGCCGCGGACGGTCAGCATGTCGTCGGTGCGGCCCACGATCCCGCCTTCGAGCATCACGAACCGGTTCATTAGATCGTGCTGCCGGACCGGCCGCACCAGGTCGCCCGTCCGGTAACGGACCACTGGACTGCCGGCGCGGCACAGCGTCGTGAGCACCAGTTCCGACAGTTCGCCTTCTTGGGCTGGTTCACCGCTGGCAAGCGAACGGAACTCGGCGATGAACTCGCTTTCCATCACGTGCAAGCCGCGGCCAGCGCGATCGCCGTAACCCCAGGGACCGATCTCGGTGGCGCCAGCATGGTCGAGCACCTCGGCACGCCAAGCGTGCTCGATGCGTTCGCGGGTGGCTGGCACCGAGCCGCCAGGCTCACCCGCCAGAATCAGCACGCGGACGCCGAGCGTGCCGGCATCGAGCTGCCGCTGCCGGCCGACTTCGGCCAGGTGCAAGGCGTAGCTGGGCGTGCAGCAGACGACGGTTGCCCGACTTGTGCGGATCAGCTCCAGCCGCGCTGCGCTGGTCATTCCGCCGCCCGGCACGACCAGGCAGCCGCGGGCGGCGGCGGCCTCGTAGGCGCTCCAGAAGCCGACGAACGGCCCGAACGAAAAGGCCATCATCACGCAATCGCCCGGCGTGACGTCGGCCGCGTCCAGCACGTATTGCCAGCAGTCGGTCCACCAGGTCCAGTCGTCCGCGGTGTCGAGCACGGCCAGCGGACGGCCGCGCGTGCCGGAGGTCTGATGGAACCGCACATAGCGCTCGATCGGCCAAGTGCGGTTGGCGGCAAGTTCGCCGTCGCCGAGAAGGTCGTCTTTGGTCGTGTAGCGAAAGTCCGTCAGAGCGGCCAGCGAGGCCAACGGCAGCGTGACGCCCGCCAGTGCCGTCCGATAAAACCCATTGACCGGCGCGATCTGCTCGAAAAGCGCATTCAGCCGCGCAAGCTGGTGCTTCTCCAGCGAGCGTCGGTCGAGCGATTCCAGCCGTCGGCGTTCGGCGGGCAAGGTGCGCGTCATGCACCAAGCATAAGAGCTTCAGACGCCCTTGTCCAAAGCCGCCTCTTAGGCTTGCTTCTTGGGCTTGATCTGTTGCTTTTGCTCGTCGGTGAGCAAGGCGACGACCTGCTTTCGCACTTCCTTGGTGAGTTGCTTCAGCTCCTTTTCGGCGTGGACCGACTTTTGCCGCTGCTCGTCGGTCAACTGCACAGCGGCATTGACCGCTGCCTGCAGCTCTTTGCCCTTTTTGCCGGCCGCCGCGGCTTCTTTCCTGGCGGCCTGCCGCGCGGCCCGCTGCTCGTCGGTGAACACCTCGTCGATTTTCTTTTGCGCGTCGGCGAGCTTGGTCGCATACTGCGTCTTCAATTCGTCGAGCTTGGTCTGTTGCTCGGCGGAAAGCTGGACGTCTTTGGGCAGCTTGAAGGCGGCCGGCACCGGTGCGGGCTTGGCTTTCTTGCCCTTTTTCCCTTTGGCTTGATCTTCAGCAAAGGCGGATGTCGCCAGCAGCAGGACGATGGCGACCAACGCGGTCGTGCCAATCAGACGGCTCATGGAACGGAACTCCGGAAAAGGGGGTGGATTTGCGTCACTCCTACTAGATGCGCCAGCCGTGCGGATTATTGGCCGCCCGCACGGCGATTTCACCCCGATGGGCGCGCCAAGACCTCGTGTATGGGCATGCGGGAGACGCCGACCTGATTTCCTTCGGGCGACCGTTCATCAGCAACCCCGACCTCCTAGAGCGTTTCAAGAACGATTGGCCGCTGGCCGAAACCGCGCCCATGTCGGACTGGTACTCGCCCAGCGGGCCGAAGGGATACAGGGACTTTCCCGCCTACGGATCTGAGCTCGCCGCGTCCAGAATCTGAGTCTGAGACCGCGAACGTCGGTCGAGCAGTCGTCGCGCTGGGCGGCGCGCTCTACTTACTTGTCAGTCTCATTCAGCAGCTCTTCGATCCGCCGCCGGAGATACTTCTCGCCCTCGGCACCTTCCCAGTTCAGTTCGCCGTACCACCAGTAGCGAACGTGTCCGCGCTTGTCGATGAGATAGACGCTGGGCCACATGTTGTTGGCCCACGTGCGCCAGGTTTGCTGGCGGTTGTCGACGGCAATGGGGTAGGCAAGGCCGTTGTCAACCGCTTTTGCCCGGAGTTGATCGAAGTTGTGCTCGGCCTCTGTCTCGGGCGTATGGACGCCGAGAACCACCAGCCCTTGCGATGCAAACGTGTCGTGCCAACCCTTGTACCAAGGGTAGTTGCGGACGCAGTTGATTCATCCATAGGCGAAGAAATTCAGGGCCACCACTTTGCCACGCAATCGTTCCAGGGTGAGCGGCTCGCTGTTGATCCAGCGGTCAATTCCCTGCAAGGCGGGCGCTTTGTAGGACAGGGGTCGCAGACGGGTCAGATCGAATGGTTCGCCAGCCAGAGCCAACAACCGCTCCTTCTGTTTGGAAGAAAGAACTGCCAGCAGCTTCTTTTGTCCGGCGGCCTCGATGTCGGCCGGCCTTTCCGGAGGCGATTTCTCGCCGTTGGCAGCCTTCTTCGCCAGGGCCTCGCTGGCGCGTTTGGTACCGGCGAAGATTTCTTCAATACGGCGGGTTTGATTGGCCGAGAGCGCCAACTCCGCTGCGACGGCCGGCGTGAGGAGCGCCGCCGTGCCGCGGGCCTGCAAGACAATCTCCCACAGTCGCCGGCGTTGCGGCGCATCCAGAATCTCCATGAGAGCGGCTGCCAGCTTACCCAACAGGAGTGCGGTCTTTTCGCGCATCTCCGGCTCTTTGGCGTCACGCGACGCAAACAGCGGCTGATCGATCTCGGCCAGGGCCTCGTCCACTTGTCCGATCTGCTCCGTCGTAAGGTTCAATTCTCTTTGTATGACAGGATCGCGGACGATCAACAGATGGAAGCTCGTCCCGTCGAGCGGTCTGGCAGGCGATTCATCACGAGCGGCTCTTCTCTTTGCCGGGGATTTGCGGCCGGCAACCTTCTTCGCCGCGGTGGTGGCGCGCGCTGCCGGCGGAGCGCCGTCCGACATCGCACCGGCCATGAGTAACACCGCCACGCTCATGATCGTCGGCCGCACGCATCGCACCTCAAACGCATTCAACATCAACTCACCTCCCGACACAGGTGTAAGCGAATTGCTGGGCCGCGTTGAACTTCCGTGGCGGCAGTTCAACGCGGCCTAACCGCAGGTCGTGCGACACGACAAGCCACGCTTCCTTGAAGCTGGCCCGGCGAGGAAGCAAAAACCGCCATTCGTCCGATACGAACGTATAGTAAACGGAAAACGATTTCATTTGCTGTCAGGCAATGCTTCCAGCAACGTGGCCGCTGATGCACGGTCGATCGCCGATCGGCCAACCTGTGCGAACCGCACGACATCATCACCGTCGATGACGAAGCTCGCCGGATAGGCCGTATCGCCCGGCGCCTGCGACCGCACATGGTAGGCGTTGGCGAACTGGAAATCCGGATCGAGCAGAAAGCGAAAACTCTTTGGCAGACGCTGTGCGCCGATGAATTGTTTAGCGTGCGTCTTGAGATCGAGCGCCGTTCCCGGATAAATCACCGCTACCGTGGCCCCCGCCTTCTCGAATTTCTTGGCGGCACCGATCAGCTCGGAAAACTGGCGGGTGCAGAACGGGCAGGTCCCGCCCACGTAGCCGCGGAGCACCACCAGCGCCACTGGGCCCCGCTCGGTCAGCTCGCTCAAGGAGACCTTGTTCCCCTTGAGATCAGCGAGAGTAAAGTCGTCGGCCTTGTCACCGACCGCGGGCGGCAACGCCTTGTCATCGGCCGCGTTAGCTACGATAGCGCCCCAGACGGACGCGGTGGCGACAAGACAAAAACCGCAAGCACGATAGACGATCGTTCGCATGAAGATTCTCCTGATATTGAAAAAAGTCACTGGTCCAGCGGCCATATCCGGCCTGTATTGCCATTGTTGGAGGAGAGCGTGGCCCAGTCTGTGAGTTGGCTCACAGAAGGGCGGAATTTCCCTGGGGAGGGTCAGGGCGCCGACGCGATCGACGGGCTCAGGCCGTACCTGAATTGGAGAGGGTCATATCCATTGTCCTTTGATTCACTGCGATGAAGAAGTACGTCCAGCTCATCTTCCAGCGTTTCGCCAATGTCGGGGCTGTAGCCGACGTGGACGCTTCGCACCATGCCCGCCTTGTCGATTACCACGAGCATCCTGACAGCCTAATAGTGTGCGAGCGGAACGGGCGGGTGAAAATGCGTATGCGGTAGGTTTGTCGCCTGAGCGTTTAAGCCGTTCAACACGCGGCGGCAGGGCGGGCACTCGGCCAGGTGCTGCTCGACCTGGCTCAGGAATTTACCGTGTAATTTGCCGGCGCGATAATCGGGCAGAACGGGGCGGACCTGGCTGCAATAGAGGCCACCGTGAAAGTAGTCGTCGGCCGCATGCCGCGCGGGAATGAAATGGGCAGTCAACAAGATTGCCACCGCCGCCGCGGCGGTGACGCCAGCCGCGCGCCAGGCGATCGTGCGCCGTCGCTTGGCTCGCATTCGTCCGGCCAGGCCGTGCAAAGTGCCTGCCGGGCAGGCCGTCCAGTCACCATTCGTTCGAGCTTCGTTCACCATACCCATCACTCAATCTTACCGGTTCGGGCGCGGAAAATTTGTGAGCTTGCTCACACTTGCGGCGCGGCCATTGTCAGCGGACGGCGGAAGCGCGGCGCTGCCGATCGAATCGGCCAGGCGAGCGCGGTCGGTCAGGACGATGGTGCGGCGGACCACTTTGACCAGCCCTTCGCGCTGCAGTTCGCCCAACCGCAAGGTGACCGACTCTCGAGTGGTTCCGATCACGTCGGCCAGATCCTGGTGCGAGACTTTCAGCCCAATGCGCGTGCCATCGGGCGATGCCTGGCCGTAGTCGCCCGCCAGTTCCAGCAGCAAATGGACCAGACGGTCACGGCTGGAGCGAAACAGCAGGTGTTGCAAGCGGCGTTCGATCCGCCGTCTCCGCAAGCCGATGAGCTTGGTGATGGCCAGCGAGAGCGGCGCATGGCGCGACATCAGCGATTCAAGTGCTTCGCGAGGTATCTCGACGACGGTCGAGGCGGCGAGCGTCTCGGCATACTCTTCTCGCGAGCCCACGCCGGCGACGGCCAATTCGCCGAACAGGTCGCCCGGCTCGAGGAAGGCCAGGATGGTCTGTTTGCCATCGTCGTTCAGGCTGACCAGGCGCGCCCGGCCGTCGGCGAGCAAGAGCACCGAATCGGCGGCGTCGCGGGGCGAATAAACAAACGTCCTCGGCGGAAAAACTTTGGCCCGCGCTCGTGCTTCGAGCTCAGCCAGCTCCACGGTGTTGAGCCGTTCGAACAAGCCGCAGTGCTTCAGGTGCCACAGTCGCTCTGCCATTCGATTATCGTAGACCGGTCGGATGAGTTCCGCAAAGGCCGAGCTTCTCGGCGGCGCGGACCGACGCGCGGTTCTCGGGGTGGATGACCGACACCAACCGGACGAAACTGAACTCATTCCAGCCGTATTCCATCACGGCCTGTGCGATCTCGGTGGCCAGCCCGCGGCCCCAATACTCCGGCCGCAACCGCCAGCCAAGCTCCACGTCGGGCGGAAAGCCGTCGTTGAAACCGCAAAAGCCGATCAACTCGGCGTCGTCGCGGTGGATGACCGGCCACAGGATCCAGCCGCGCGTCTTGGCTGTTTGAATCCCGCCGTTGACGAACGCCTTAATCCGCTCGTCGGGCGACGGCTCGACGCCGATGTATTTGAGCACGCGCGGATCGGTCGCCAGCGGCTTATACCGCTTCCAATCGTCGGGCACCCAGTCGCGGATGAAGAGGCGTTCGGTTTCAACGAGGACCATAGCGAACACGGCAAACGAGCAACCGGTGCGAGATAGACATTGACCCGCGCCCCACTTCCACTAAAATGTTGCGACTCTTGAGGTTAAATGCAAGCAGCGATGCCTTCTCCCGCACCCGACCTGACCGACGACCGTTCTCCCGGCATGCACGAGGCCTCTCGCCGTGAGAAGCTGCGCCGGCTGGAAGAACTGGGCCTCGATCCTTGGGGCCAGCGCTTCGACGACCACCAGCCGATCGCCGCAATTCGTGCTCGTGAAGGCGAAATCACGGTCGAGCCGGCTCCGCCGGACGCCAAACAGCGGCCCCAGCAGCATGGCCCCCAAGTTCGGGCGGCCGGCCGCGTTGTCTTGCAGCGGCCCCAGGGGAAGCTGATCTTTTTGACCATCCGCGACTGGACCGAGCAGATTCAGGTGTTCATCGGCCGCGCTCAGGTGGGCGAAGAAAACTGGGCCTTGGCCGAATGCCTCGACCTGGGCGACCTGGTCGGCGTCGACGGCGAGCTGAAGCACACCAACAAGGGCGAGCTGACGATCTTCGCCGAAAAGCTCCATTTTCTGGCCAAGTCGATCGAGCCGCATCCCGACAAGCACAAGGGCCTGCACGACCCCGAGCTGCGGCAGCGGATGCGGTATCTCGACCTCATTTACACTGAGGGCGTGCTGCCGCGGTTCTTGAACCGCACGAAGGTCGTGCAATCGGTCCGGCAGACGCTGGCCGGCGAGCGGTTCGTCGAGATCGAAGGGCCGACGCTGCACTCCATCGCCGGCGGCGCGGCGGCCCGGCCCTTCAAAACGCACCACAACGCGCTCGACATTCCGCTTTTTCTGCGGATCGCCCTGGAGCTGCACCTCAAGCGGCTGCTGGTCGGCGGAATCGAGCGGGTCTATGAGCTGGGCCGCGTCTACCGCAACGAAGGCATCAGCCCCAAGCACAACCCCGAGTTCACCATGCTCGAGGTGTATCAGGCTTACGGCGACTATCAGAGCATGATGGACCTGACGGAGAAGATCATCGTCGAGGCGATCCAGGCGACCGGGCAGCCGTTCACGCTGCCCTGGGGCGAGGCCACGATCGACTTCACGCCGCCCTTTGCCCGAAAGACCTACGACGAGTTGTTCGAGGAGCACACCGGCGTTTCGCCCGGCGACACGGCCGGCGTGAAGAAGCTGGCCGACGAAATCGGTTTTGCCACCGAGGGCAAGCACCCCGATGTGATCAAGAGCTTCGTGTTCGAAGAGCGGGTCGAAGACCGGCTGACGGGGCCGGTGTTCGTGCTCGATTACCCGGCCAGTGTTTGCCCGTTGACGAAGCGGAAGCGGTCGGACCCCGACATGGCCGAGCGTTTCGAGTTGTTCGTGCAGGGCATGGAAGTGGCCAACGCCTATACCGAGTTGAACGACCCCGATTTGCAGGAGCAGCTTTTCCGCACGCAGTTGGCCGGGCAAAAAGAGGAAGACTCGATGGCCAAGATGGACCACGACTTCATCCGCTCGTTGCGGCACGGCATGCCGCCGGCCGGCGGTCTGGGCATCGGCATCGACCGGCTGGTGATGTTGTTGACCAATAGTCAGAGCATACGCGATGTGATTTTGTTCCCTTTATTGAGACCCGAGTAGGGTGGGACCAGCGAGCTTGCGAGCGCCGGCCCACCGCGCAAGACGCCGATGGTGGGCCGGCGCTCGCAAGCTCGCTGGTCCCACCCTACAAATTGCCAAGGATGGCTCATGTATAAGTTGCTTCTCTGCTGGCGGTATCTCCGCACACGTTATATCGCGCTGGCCTCGGTGATCAGCGTCACGCTGGGCGTGGCCACCATGATCGTGGTCAACGCCGTGATGTCTGGCTTCTCGCACGAGATGAAGAACCGCATCCACGGCATCCTCTCCGACGTGATCTTCGAGTCGCACAGCGCGACCGGCTTCGACGACCCCGAATATCACATCGAGCACATCCGCCGCGTGGCGGGCGACGATATCGCCGGCATGACGCCCACCGTCCATGTGCCGGCCATGCTCACGTTCGAGTATTCCGGCACCCACCACACGCGGCCGGTGACGCTGATCGGCATCGACGAAGAGACGCAAAGCCAGGCCAGCGATTTCGGAAAGTACCTGCTCCATCCGGCCAACCGCGAACAGATGAGCTTCGAGCTGCGCGACGGCGGGTTCGACACGGCCGACCGCCAGGCCGGCGCTCCGGCCGCCGGCCGCCGCGTGTTGGGCACGGCCGGCTGGTCGCATCGCCGTGAGTGGGTTGAGTGGAAAAAGGCGTTCGACGCCGCCCATCCGCAACGGGTCGAACCGCCGGAACCGGAAGGCGAACAAGCTGCGGTCGGAGAAGTGGGCGACGAGTCGGTCGTGCTGATTTCGGCGACCGAGGAACCGCCGGCCGCCGATACCGAAGCCGACCAGGAACAAGCCCCGGCCGGCTCGCCCGCCATCGACCCGTTCAAGCCGCGGGGCGACGTGTTCGATCCGGCCGCCGAGCAACACACCGGGCTGGTGCTGGGAATCGCGCTGTCGAGCTATCGCGACGACAACGGCAAGGAGCGGTTTCTGCTCTTGCCGGGCGACGACGTGATGCTCACCTTTCCCAACGCCGCCGTCCCGCCGGGAGCCGCCAACGGCAAGTTCACCATCGTCGATTTCTACGAAAGCAAAATGAGCGAGTACGACTCGACCTTCGTATTCGTGCCGATCCAGGAGCTGCAGCGGCTGCAAGGCACGCTCGACCCCAGCACCGGTGTGGGGCGGGCCAACAGCATTCAAATCCGGCTCAAGAACGAGGCCCACGCCGACCTGGTGCGCGACAAACTACGCAAGGCGTTTCCGATGGAGCTCTACGCGGTCTCGACCTGGCGCGACAAGCAGGGGCCGCTGTTGGCCGCCGTGCAGATGGAGACCGCCATCCTCAACATCCTGCTGTTTTTGATCGTCGCCGTGGCCGGGTTCGGCATTCTGGCGATCTTTTTCATGATCGTGGTCGAAAAGACGCGCGACATCGGCGTGCTCAAGGCGCTGGGCGCGTCGGGCCGCGGCATCATGGGCATTTTCCTGTCGTACGGGCTGTCGCTGGGCATGATCGGTTCCGGCGTGGGCATGCTGCTGGGCCTGTGGTTCGTGATCAACATCAACCAGGTCGCGCGTGGCCTGAGTTGGCTGACGGGGCACGAAGTATTCGACCCGTCGATTTATTATTTCTACAAAATTCCGACGATCATCGAGCCGTATACGGTGGCTTGGATCGTCGGTGGGGCGATGCTGATCGCGGTGCTGGCCAGCGTGCTGCCGGCCCGCCGCGCCGCCCGTCTGCACCCTGTGGAGGCCCTCCGCTATGAGTGACACGAAGTCCGCCGCCGCCTTGCGCTCGCCGCGCCGCCGCAACGAACCGCTGCGGAATGCCGCAAGTTCCGACGAAAGCTCAGGCATGCTCCGCTCGGTCGGACTCGTCAAGACGTATCGCAAGGGCGGGGTGGTCATTCCGGTGCTGCGCGGCGTCGATCTGGAGGTCCGCCGCGGCGAGTTTCTGGCGATCATCGGGCAAAGCGGTTCGGGCAAGAGCACCTTGCTGCACATCCTGGGCACGCTCGACGCGCCCGACGCCGGCGAGGTGCATTACCAAGGTCGCCGCATCGATAACCTGCCGCTCTCCGCCCGCGACCGCGTGCGCAACGGCCAGATCGGCATGATCTTTCAGTTCTATCACCTGCTGCCGGAGCTGACAGCCTGGGAGAACGTGCTTTCGCCGCTGATGATTTCCTCCAGCGTCTGGAGCTACTGGCGCAAGCGGCGGGAGCACGCCGAGCGCGCCAAGCAGTTGCTCGACCTGGTGGGGCTGGGGCACCGGCTGAAGCATCGGCCGCGCGAGCTATCGGGCGGCGAGATGCAACGCGCGGCCATCGCGCGGGCCCTCATTTCCGGGCCGCAGGTTTTGTTGGCCGACGAGCCGACCGGCAATCTCGACCACGGCACCGGCCAGGAGATTTTGCAGATTCTCAGCGACTTGAACCGCCGGCAGAGCCTGACCATCGTGATGGTCACGCACGACCTGGCCATCGCCGACCGCGCCGATCGCGTGGTCCGCCTCGTTGAAGGACGGGCGGAACGAGCGTAGGTTATGGCTTGCCGGTTGATAACATATTCGTCGATGTGAGTGTCCTCATGCACTCTGACGCACTCCCTCCTGATCTGATTGATGACAGGATTGTTCCGAGGCCGTATGCGGGCACAAGCGGCGAACAACCCGCAACAAGGATGAGAAACGCGGTACGCCCGAGGGCGCACCGATCTCACCGCTATTAAGCAATCTGTACATGCGCCGGTTTCTGCTCGGTTGGAGGCAACCGGGACATGAACAGCGCCTACGCGCTCAGATCGTAAACTATGCCGATGACTTCGTGATCTGCTGCCGCGGCACCGCCGACGAGGCGATGGCCGTGATGCGGAGCATGATGGCACGGTTGAAGTTGACGGTCAACGAGACGAAGACGCGCATTTGCCAAGTGCCGCACGATTCGTTTGACTTCTTGGGTTACACGATTGGCCGATGCTACTCGCAGCGCACGGGCCGGGCCTATATCGACACGCGACCGTCGCCAAAGAAGGTCGAGCGGATATGCCGCGAGATCGGCGAGCTGCGCGATCACATCCATCGTGCAATCGCGGCCCTGAATCGTGGGCCGCACAGCGTCATTCATGTCGGCTTCAACGACGCCCACGCTGCTGGTCACGCGGCGCCTTGAGTGCCGCTTGAGCCCAAGCTGTTGAATGAGCCGGGCCGGCAACGACAAAAGCGTTGCTCCGGTATCCGCCAGGGCGTCGCTGACGGTGACGCGGCGAACCTTTTCGCTGGGAATCAATCCTCGCTCGGCATCCCAGAGGTCTTGCAGGTTCTCGATCATCGCCACAGTGACGGTGCGACCCATTTCAACAGACTCCATGATGGTTCCTCCCTCGTTTGCCAATAACTGCCCCTTGTTCTATTTGGCCGGCCTTAACTAGGTCCGTTTGGGCAACTGCCGCGCCGCGAGCTGGTCGGCGATCCACTCGACCTGCCCGGAGCAATTGCGAAAGATTTGCGCGGGCCACTGGTCGGGATGATAGGGGCCGTGAAACACGTCGCGCAAGGCGATGGCTTTCTCGCCGCCGGCGACCAGAAAGAGCACTTTCTTGGCGTGACAGAGCACGGGCGCCGTCAGCGTGATGCGATGCGTGTGCAGCTTCTGCACCCAGTTGGCCACCACCCAACGCTGTTTTTCGTGCAGTGCGGCCGTTTGCGGAAAGAGCGACGCGGTGTGACCGTCGGGTCCCAGGCCCATCAAGGCCAGGTCGAAATTCGGCGGCTGGGCGGCGGGCGGCTGAAAGAACCGCCGTAGTTCGTCTTCGTAGGCCTGCGCGGCGGCCGCGGCGTCGGGCAGTTCGGCCTGGATGCGATGCACGTTCTCGGCCGGCAGCGGCACTTTCGAAAGCATGGCCTCCTGGGCCATGCGATAGTTGCTGTCGACGTGGTCCGGCGGAACGTGGCGTTCGTCGCCCCAAAAAAAGTGGATTTTGTCCCAGGCAAGCTGGCCGCGATACGGCGCATTGGGGTCCGCCAACAGAGCGTAAAAATCGCGCGGCGTCGAACCGCCCGACAACGCGACGGTAAACCGCCCCTGCTGCTGGACGGCCTTTTGTGCATAGGCCAAAAATGCCTCGGCGGCGGCGCGACTGAGCGCAACACCATTCTCGACGATTTTGATGTGGGGCGACGGTTGGGCCACGGCGTGCCTCGGTTCGGTTGCGATCGTGCAGTGGGACTGGCGAAGACCTGCCTTCTACTGAGGCATTATAACGTGAGCCGAGCGGAATAAAACGCCGGTCGGTTGAACTTCATCCGGCCGAGAATGCAATGTCGGCGGTGGCTGGGGCAGAGCTTGCCCAAGTGGCGGCCGGCGCTTCGCTTATCTCGGCGGCCAAGCGATGCCCCGGTTGGATGCACCGGGGCATCGCTTGGCCGTCAAGCTTTTGAAGGGCGCCAGCCGCTATCTGGCCAAGCTCTGCCCCAGCCACCGCTTTTCCTCGCGGCAAAACGTCTCATTCATGTCCGCGCGAAGTGTAACCCTTCCAGGCCAGCCCGACCTGGGCCGGCGGGTAGTTCCGAACGTCCCACAGGCCCGCGTCTGGCAGCAGCGCGAAATCGAACCGCTCGTCGGCCTCGACCACCAACACGCTGTCCAGCGGGGCAGCCTCCCACAACTGCCTCACGACATGCAGTAATTCATCGCGGCGGCTCACATAAAACTCGTAGGGCGGAGAGCAAAACACGACCCAAGGTCCGGCATGGGCCAGCTCGATCAAACGGTCCGGGCGACGGAACCAGACGAAGGTGTCGGCCGGCAGCACGGCGCAGGCCCCGGCCACGCCCAGCGTCGCGGCGTTGCGGCGAATGACGTCGGCCGTTGGAAAATGTTGCTCAAAGAACACCGCCGCCTTGGCACCGCGGCTGAGGGCCTCGAAACCAAGCGCCCCGGTTCCGGCAAACAGATCGATGGCCGTCGAACCCGACACGTCGCCCAACAGGTTAAAGACCGCCTCGCGAACGCGGTCTTTCATCGGCCGCGTCCGCGGGTCGCCCGTGCATTCCAGCCGCCGTCCGCGGAGCGAACCACCAATGATGCGCACGGAAATCGGCGCAGCTTGGGGAGTCGTTGCCTGCCGCGCGGTCGGTTTGCTCGCAGCCGGCCGGTCTGGAGAGGGTTTTTTGGGTCTGCGCGCCATGCCGCCGATCATCGCAGCTTACGGCCGCTTCGCCAACCGCCATCCGCCGGCACGAGCTGCACGGTGGCGGGAACCTGCGACTCTTCGCTCGGCGGATCATTGCCAAGCAGCTCATCGTCGAGTGGCTCATCGTCGAGCGGGCCGGGGTCCGACATCGCCGCGTCACCCGGCTCCGGCGGCTCCGGCGCTTCCAGGTCGGAGGCATCGTCGGACGGCCCGATCGCGCCCTGGTCATCCGCCTCCGGCAGGGGAGCGGTATCGCTGGGCGACGGCAAGTCCTCGCCTTGTCCGTCGGGGTTGTCGCCGTCGGGCATGGGCAGGTTGCCCGGCTCGTTGGCCGGCGAACCGTCGGGCGGCGTTTCCTGGCCCCCGGGCGGAGTCGCCGCCGGTGAACTCGACTCCGACGCGAAGAGCTGCCCGGGTTGGTCCATGAACTGCGGCATGGCGCCCCGCGTCGCCACGTTGGGCCGCGTGAAGCCATAGTTGATATAGTGGGCCGAGTCGCGCTCGCGGGCCCGTTTGCGGGCGTCGAAGTAGGCCTTCGCCGGCCACGGACCCTCGGCCAGATAGACGCCGTCGTATTCCAACAGCGAGTTCTTGCGGTAGTGGACCTGGAGAATGGCCACGTTGTAATCGATCAACGCCCGGTAGTAGGCGATCTCGGCATCGGCCAGGCGGCGCTGCGCGTCGAGCAGCATATCGAGCGTCGCCGTGCCCACGTCGTAAGATGCCTTGACCGCCTCCACTTGCTTGGCCGCCGCCACGCGACGATTGAAGGTGGTGCGGCTGACCTGATAGTTGCGGTCCAGATCGCGAATGGAGTTGGTCAGCACGTGCGAGAGTTCGAGCTCCTGGTCTTGCAAAAAGGCCCGCGATTGCGCCAGCACCAGCTCGGCGTTGCGCACGCCCGACATCGCCAGGCGAAAGCCGATGGGCATGGTGAAATTCAAACCAAGCTGCCAATTCTGATAGTTGCCGTTCCAAAGCGTGTTCCAGGCGCCGGAGTGGGGCAAGGCCGTGGCGGGGTTGAAAGAGACACCGTTGTAATTGACCAGGTCGTTGCCGAACCCGCCCCAATGGTACAGGGCCTGAGCGTCCAGGCGGGGCATCAGATAGTTACGCGACGCGATCAGTTTCAGCTCGTTTTGCTTGACCACGAACCGCTGCCGCCGCAGTTCGACGCTGCGCGTCAGGCCTTCGGTCAGCACGGCGTTCCAATCGAAGCGGACTTCCGCCGTGGTGGGGTCGTCGGAGGGGCGAATCAGCCGGCCGTCCGTGGGAGCCAGGCCCATCATGTAGCGCAACCGGCTTTCGGCCGTGTAGAGCAAGCCCAACGTGTTCTCCACCTGGGCGCGGAACAGGAAGTACTGCTCGCGAGCTTGGGCCTCCTTCTCGGCTTCGCCGCCTTTGGTGCCCGTGCGATAGAGTGCGTGGACTTTGCGCCAGGTCTGCAACGCGCTGTCGCGGCCGGCCTGTACGGCATTCAGGTTGCGGTAGTTGTAATAAAGGTCCCAATAAGCACGCTCCACGTCGCTGACCATGCCCCGCACGCCGGCCTCGAAATCGGCCAGCGTGATATCGACGTTCAAGCGGGCCAGCACGACGCCGTTGTAGGTGCCGGGCAGGCTGTTGGGGTTCAGCACCGGCCCGGTCGTGGCTTGGCCGGCAAACAAGCCGACGTTGCTGTTCGGCCCGGCGATGCGGTTGAATTCCACGCCGGAGCCTTGCAGCAACGGATGGCGAAACTCCATTTCGACAGCCGGCGTGTATGCCTGATGGTAGAGGTTCGCCGCGCTGTTGTTGGCATTGTAATTCGTCAATTCTCGGAAGAAGACGCGATCGCCGGTGGCGGTCACTTTGCCGATTTCCGCTTGTTGCTGGGCGTAGTTCTGCTCGAAGACGATCGGCTGAAAGCCGGTGAAGTGCTGGTTCTGCGGAAAATTGTTGTGCTGCCAGTACATCTGCGAATCGAGATAGGCGTCGAACTCGCTGAGGGCCGCTTCCACGCCGTTGCCGGTGTTGGTCTCCTGCATCGCCGGATTGTAGATCGTCTGGCTGGTTTGACTCGTTCCCAGGCTGGCCCCGGTACTTTGGCCCTGGGTCTGCAACAGGATGCCGGTGGGAGCGATCGTCTGGTTGGATGCCGGCAAACCGGGCGTGAACAGCAAACCGCCCAAATTGCGCAGCACCTTGCTGTTCGCCAGGGCCGTCCGCATCGCCTCTTCCAGCGTGACATCCCAGATTTCGTGGACTTCCGGATTGCTCAAGGTGAGCGGATCCTTGGCGTTCGCCACGTCGTCGATGCGGTCGGTTTCCACATCCGGATACTCGATCTGGGTCGCCATGCCGCGGTAATGCGACATGTCTTTGTCGTTGAACAAGTAGACGGGCTTGCTGGGAGTGCAGCCCGTGGCGAGCGTGGCGATGCAGGTGACAAGTGCCACACGTGCGCGAAGTCGGCGGTTCATCGATTTGCAACCCTGGTCCGCTTTGCATTTTGCCCGGCAGCACGCTTCATGCGCAGCGCGGGCGGAATATCCAGCAAAGCTTGTATCGGCGGCACAACCGGCAAACTTGGATGATTCTATTTATCCAGAAAGATCACCAGAACGGGACAAGTCGGTACAAACATCGCATCTTAACACAAATGCCCTTTGGCAAACTACCGTATCGCCGGCCCTTGCGAAGCTTGCGGCGCACCGCTTAACTTGATACGAATGCCCGCCTCATACTCAACCGGCCGATAGCCATGCTGATCTTCGATGCCCATCTCGACCTGAGCATGAATGCCCTGGAGTGGAACCGCGACCTGACGCGGCCGGTGAGCGAAATTCGCCGGCGCGAGGCCGGTCACACCGACAAGGTCGACCGCGGCCGAGGCACCGTCTCGCTGCCGGACATGCGAAGGGGCCAGGTCGGCCTGTGCGTGGCCACGCTTATCGCCCGCCATGTCAAACCCGACAATCCGTTGCCCGGCTGGCATAGCCCGGAAATCGCCTGGGCCCAGACCCAAGGACAACTCGCCTGGTATCGCGCCATGGAAGAGCAAGGCGAAATGGTGCAAATCGCCGACCGGCGATCGCTCGACCGGCACGTGGCCCTCTGGCAAGACACACCGCCGGACCGGACGCCGATCGGTTACGTGCTGAGCCTGGAAGGGGCCGATTCCATCCTCACGCCCGCCAGGCTCGAACGCTCCTATGCCCAAGGCCTGAGAGCCGTCGGGCCCGCGCACTACGGGCCGGGCACTTATGCTTTTGGCACGCATTCGTCGGGCGGCCTCGGCGCGGCCGGCCGCGAACTGCTCGCCGAAATGGACCGCCTGGGCATCATCCTGGATGCCACGCACCTTTGCGACGTCAGCTTTTGGGAAGCGCTCGATCATTTTCAGGGGCCGGTCTGGGCCAGTCATTCCAATTGCCGGTCGCTGGTGCCGGAAGAGCGGCAGTTCAGCGACCAACAGATCAAGGCCCTCGTGGCCCGGGGCGCGGTGATCGGCGCGGCGCTCGACGCCTGGATGATGGTGCCCGACTGGATTCGCGGCAAGACCTTGCCCGAAGAGGCGGGCGTCAAGCTGGAACATATCGTCGATCATATCGACCACGTCTGCCAGTTGGCGGGCAATGCGCAGCACGCGGCGATCGGCACCGACCTGGACGGCGGTTTTGGCCGCGAGCAGTCTCCGTTCGATCTCGACACGATCGCCGACCTCGCGCGCGTGCCCGACCTGTTGCGCCACCGCGGCTACCGCGAGTCCGACGTCGAGGCAGTCATGCACGACAACTGGATTCGCTTTTTGCGGTCGGCCTGGCGCGAATAGCGTGGATTCGGATTCTGTCGGGTGGGACTATTTGAGCGTCGGCAGCGAGGGGTTTCCTTTCTCGACGCCCAGCAACTCCACTTCGAACACGAGCGTGGCGTTGGGCGGGATGCCGCCGTTGCCGGCACCCTGCTCACCATAAGCCAGCCCGGAGGGAATAAAGAGTTGCCATTTGTCGCCCACCTTCATTAATTGCAGTGCTTCGGTCCAACCCGGAATCACGCGGTTCACGGGGAACGAAGCCGGCTGACCGCGGCGGTAGGAGCTGTCGAATTCGTTTCCGTTGAGGAGCGTTCCCTTGTAGTGCGCCTTCACGGTGTCGGTTTTTTTGGGCGTTTCGCCTTTGCCGCTTTTCAACACTTTGTATTGCAGCCCGCTGGGCAACGTCTTCACGCCCTCTTTCTTCTTGTTCTGTGCCAGAAAGGCCTTGCCTTCTTCTTTGTTCTTGGCACCCAGCTCGCGCAGCTTGGCAGTGCGCTTTTCCTGGACCAGCTTTTGAATCTCGGGCATGGCGTCCGTGCGGTCCTTTTCGCTCATCGTGGGCTCTTTGCCTTCCATAGCGTCTTTGAAAGCGGCTAACACGATCTCCTCGTCGAGATCGATCCCGATGTCGCTAAACTGAGCGACTTGCTTGCCCAGTTCATAGCCCTGCATATAGCTGAGCGCCTTGAGTAACCGGGCCTCGTCGGCCGTGGTCAGCTTCAGGCCAGTGCCCTTCTTCTTCGGCGCCGGCTTTTCGTCCTGGTCTGCGTCGGCGTCGTCATTGTCGGCCGGCTGCGCGTCAGCCGCGTCGCGCGCTGGCTTGGCGGCGGCCGGCGCGGTGACGTTTTTCTTCTGCGGCGGATCCGCGGCGAAGGCAAAGGCCCCGGCCATCGCCAGCATGAAACATGAAAACAGAAACAATCTCATGAGAGCAGTCCTCTTCTGATAAGGGTTAGGATTCGTCGGCCACGCGCCGCTGCGTGATTTCGATGGCTTTCAGCAGGCCGCGGGCCTTGTTCAACGTTTCTTGATATTCGCTGGCCGGCAGGCTGTCGGCCACGATGCCCGCCCCGGCTTGCACATACGCCCGCTCGCCCTTGAGCACCATCGTTCGCAGGGCGATGCAGGTGTCCATGTTTCCGCTGAAATCGAAGTAACCGACCGCCCCGGCGTAGGGTCCGCGGCGGTGCGGCTCCAGTTCGTCGATGATCTGCATGGCCCGCACCTTGGGCGCGCCCGACACCGTGCCCGCCGGCAGACAGGCCCGCAAAGCATCGAAGGCGTCGCGCCCCTCGGCCAACTGCCCCGTCACATTCGACGTGATATGCATCACGTGGCTATAGCGTTCGATCGTCATCACGTCGGTCAGCTCGACCGATCCGTAGCGGGCCACACGCCCCACGTCGTTGCGGCCCAAGTCGACCAGCATTACGTGTTCGGCACGCTCCTTGGGATCGGCGAGCAATTCTTTCGCCAAGCGGCGATCTTCTTCCTCGGTTTTGCCGCGTTGGCGCGTGCCCGCCAAGGGCCGCACCGTCACTTGGCCATCCACCACGCGCACCAGGATTTCGGGCGAGCTGCCCACCAACGTGGTCTGCGGCAGCCGCAAGTAGAACATGAACGGACTGGGATTGACCACCCTCAGCGTGCGATAAATCTCGAATGGCGGGGCTGCGACGGAGATCTCCAGCCGCTGGCTGAGCACCACCTGAAAGATGTCGCCGGCCCGAATATACTCCAGGCACTTTTCGACCGCCCGCTCGAAGCTCGGCCGGTCGAAGTTCGACTGATATTGGACGTGCGGCTCGCCCCCCAGGTCGATGTCGGCCAGGCACAGCTTGCCTTCGACCGCCGCCAGCCGCGCCACCAGCCGGTCGACCCGCTCGCAGCCCGCGGCATATTCGTCGGCCAAGGCGGCATCGTCGCCACTGACGCGGGCCATCGCCACCACCAGCATCGTCTTGCGCACGTTGTCGAAGACCACCATGTGATCGAAAAAGGCGAAGGCCAGGTCGGGCAACTGGCGGTCGTCGGCCGGCGGATGCGGCAAGTGCTCGGTGTAGCGCACCGTGTCGTAGCCGGCGTAGCCGACCGCGCCACCGCAGAAGGGCGGCAATTCGGCTAGCGTGGCCGCTCTCACCGACGCGATCCGCCGCCGCAGCTCTTCCAGCGGATCGGCCGATTCGAACTCCTCGACACGCGCGGGACCGGCGGCATTCGGCGCCGTGACGACGACGCGCCGCCCCCAGGCCTCGATCAACAGAAAGGGATCGCCGGCCAGAAAGCTGTAGCGGCCCACTTTTTCGCCGCCGATCACGCTTTCGAACAGGCAGGCGCAACTGCCGCTGTCGAGCTTGCGAAAGGCGGTCACGGGCGTGAGCATATCGCCGGCGAGCTGCCGATAGACCGGCACAAGCTGCACGCCCCGCGCGATGCGGCGGAAAGCGTCGAAATCGGGAAAATACATCATGCCGGATCGGCCCACCGCGGCGGGATTGCTCCGGACATCGCTGGCGGCGTATCAAGTCATCGTTCAGGGGCGTAATGCTTCCAGCTTAGCAGCGGGGCGGGGCCAGGGCAACTTGCCGCCGTCGCCCGGCAGCGAAAGTGGCGCCTTTTGAACCGCGATTAACACGGGGTTCCGCCCTATTTCTTCTTGGGCTTGACGAAGAGCGGCTTCAAGGGGAGGGAAAACCCCGGCAGGACGTCGCCGCCGGTCAGGGTCGCGTTTTCGTCGAGCAGGGTTGAAGCGTCTTTGCCGGTAAACACTTCAATGGTCTTTTTGCGCGGCTCCTTCTCCCCGCCTTACTCTTGCCGGCGCCGGCCGTCGGTGTCTTTCCAGGCCAGATGGGCCTCGGCCTCGATTCCCTTGATCCAGGCTCTCTGTACCTCCGCCTGGTCTTCCTGCGCCACCTCGTTGTAAAGCGGAAAGGGATCGGCCAGAAAGCCCGCCCTGAGAACTTCGCGAGCGGGCTCGACGCTGACGACGCGCACCACATAGGCCGCGGTCTGCGGCTGGTTCATCGCCTCGCCGGCCGAACCCACGCTGAGGCTGAACACCTCGCGCATGAAATCGGCGCCCGGCGCCTCGACGCCTTCGACTTCGCTGATCCTGAGCGGCGACCGGTTGTCGGCGTTGGCGCTGCCGCGCGTCAGCCAGGAGAAGGCCGGCGTCTCGGCGACCGTCAGCCCCGCGCGGTCGGCCAACAGATCCTTCAGCGGCTTGCCGGCCTTGTTGGCCTCCTCGGCCAGTTTCTTGGCCTTGGCCACGGCCAGATCGCGGGCCTTCGTCATCTTCCAGGCGCGGAGAACTTTCGAGCGCACGTCGGCGAACTCCGGCACGTACGCATCGACCTCTTCCGTCTTCCACACCAAGTAACGGTTCGCCTCCACGTCCTGCACCGTGGTGCTTTGGAACTTCGCCATGGCCCGATAGGCGATAAACAAGAAGGCCGCGCTCCCCTGATCGCCCCGCGCTTCGGCCAGATCGGGATACTTCTCCTTGAACTCGCGCTGGGTGAGCATGCCCGTCTGCATTTCCGTCAGCCCTTGGGCCTCGGCAAGCTTATCGAGGCCGGGCATCTTGGTTTCGGCCTCATCGGCGTCGAGGTGGCGGCTGAACTTGCGCATTTTGTCGCGCACGACTTGCAGCGCCGCGTCGATCTTCTGGTTCGCCTTCTCGCGGGCCAGCTCTTTGCGGATCTCGTTCTCGACCTTCCACAGCGGCGCGTGTTTGGGATGCGGTCCCTGACGGATGTCTCGCCGCAGCAGGTACTCGTCGGTGATCGGCG